>OERW01000035.1_pt1 | contig 82479 bp, 67 predicted proteins | sample 1540091 | NCBI WGS metagenome assembly OERW01 (sample SAMEA3891889, study PRJEB23780) | metagenome | biome: terrestrial biome; feature: animal house; material: Caecal content | place: Italy | collected 2015-05-05 | reverse complement strand
TCAGACGTGGCAAACCGTTTTCTTCGCGCAGGTCGTTGATGGCGTCAAAGGTGGCGTTCGACAGGTCATAATCCCAATAGCCGCCGTACTCGTCTACCGCAGATTTGCCGGTAGGCCGCTGGCTGATTTCATCTGTTACGGTCTGGTTATCGTCTGTGGTTTCGTTGTCGGTATCATCCGGCACAGGCTGTCCGTCTGGTGTAACCGGTGTTTCCGGCTCAGTCGGTTCATTTTCGTCCAAGATGTTTTCCGCGTTCATCAGCATTGTTGCGACTTCGGCGCGGGCGGCTGTCCCTTGCGGATTCAGCCTGCCGTCCGAGCCGTTGACGATGCCCTTGTTTACGCACCAACTCATGGCGTTTGTTGCGTAACGGGAAACTGATTGATAGTCCGAAAAATCATAGTATTTATCCGGTATAAAGTCGGTATCTGTATCAAGGCCGAGGTGGTTCGCGTAGCGGTACAGGATGGCGGCAAGCTGCTCGCGGGTGATCGCATCATCCGGGCCGAACTGGTCATCGCTGTATCCGGTAACAAGATCGTTCACACGCGCCCAGTAGACCGGCGTGCTGTAATAAGCTGCCGCGTCCACATCTATGTATGGGTAGCCCCAGTTGCTTTCTGGCATATCGGGTGAACCCGCCAATCGGTACAGTATGGTCACGATCATGCCGCGGCTGGTAGTGGCGTTCGGGCTGAATGTTGTATTTGATGTACCGTTCATCAGCCTGTTTTCACAAACATAGTTGACCGCGGCGCTGTACCAGTCTGCCGGACGGACGTCTGAAAAGTCCGACATACTTGCCGCGCCTGCCGAACAGGTTAAAGCGGCAGCACACAAGATAGAAATGAGTTGTTTTTTCATATGGATACCCTCTTTCTATGGGTGATTCTTTAGTTTAATTATAGGGTATTAGAATGGGAGTGCCAAGATATTTTGGGCGCCAAGACGCACAAAGTTTATGATGGAAATTGTGCGAGATCTGTATCCACATATTGGACAAGCAAATTTGCATACGCTGTTTTGATAGTTTGAAAGGAGTGTACACATGTTGACCTTAAACGAATTAGCGCAGTTAAGCAAGATGGATATTGAAAAAGCAGATCGAAGCGAGCTTGTTTCCGTTGAGGAAGTCAACATAGATCCTTCTATGCCTGTAATGCAGCGAATGGTGGCATATATAAATCAGGTAAAAAATCCTTATTGCTTTTTGTGTGGGAAAACACCGGTTAAAGTATGCTTTTCAAAGGGAGATGCAGAACTGAGCAAGAAAATCAAAACCTACTTTTTGGGGTTGAAACGCTGACTAATATTGCAATATATGATATAATTATATCGTGATTATAGAGGATAGGAGGTTAAATGGCACGCATCAGACGCGGCAATGCAGAAAGAGCTTCGTCAGCACAGCCAAACATATGGAAAGTAGGCAAGTATATCCGTCTGTCTCGTGACGACGGCAACAGCGAAAGTGAAAGTATCACGAATCAGAGGAAAATCCTCGACGAACAAATACCAAGCTATTTTGATAATGACTACGACATTGTTGATGAATATATCGACGATGGACGGACAGGAACATCTGATGATACCCGGCCTGATTTTCTTCGGTTGGTAGAAGATGTGAAATCCGGAAGGATTAACTGTATTGTCACAAAAAATCTTTCCCGCGCATTCCGTAACAGCGCAAATCAGGGAAAATTTCTTGAAGAGTTCATTCCGCTTTACAACACACGTTTCATTTCTCTTTATGAACCGCATATTGATACGTTTCTCAATCCGGAGGTCGTACACAGTTTGGAAGTGAGTATTACCGGATTTATGAATGAGCAATATGCTTATAAAACAAGCGTTGATATTCGCCGCACTTTCGATACGAAGAGAAAGAACGGGGAATTTATTGGTGCTTTTGCGCCGTATGGCTTGATGAAACGACCGGACGACAAAAACAGCTTAATGATAGACGAAGAAGCTGCTGAAGTTGTACGGGATATATTTCATTGGTTTGTTGATGAAGGGATGAGCAAGAGCGGGATCGTCAAGCGGCTCAATGAACTTGGTATACCAAACCCTGCTGCCTATAAACGCAAAAAGGGTTTCAAATTCTGCAATCCGCAGATACAGAAGAATGATGGTTTGTGGAATGAAAAAACAGTACGCGATATTCTTCTGAATCAAATGTATATTGGCAACATGGTACAGGGCAAACAAAAGGTCATCAGCTATAAAGTGCATGATAGAGTGCGCACGGATGAAAAGGACTGGTATATTGTTGAAAATACCCATAAAGCAATCATCGACAGGGAAACTTTCGACAAAGCGCAGTCACTGCATTTGCGCGACACAAGAGTAGCACCTAACCAGAGAAAGTTATATCTTTTTTCCGGTTTCGTACGATGTGCTGACTGTAAAAAGGCAATGACACGAAAAGTTGCAAAAAACATTGTATATTATTGTTGCGCAACTTATTCGCGTAAATCCAAGACTGCCTGCACCAAGCACACGATTCGAGCGGATGTTTTGGAAAAAGCGGTTCTGATTGCCATACAAAAGCAGATTGCCCTTGTTGCTGATTTGACGGAGATCATAGAAGAAATCAACAACGCTCCTGTGATTCACACAGAGTCCAAACGCATCAATAACCTTTTGGATGCAAAGCGGAAAGAATTAGAAAAGTTAACTACTGTTTCAGATAACCTGTACATGGATTGGCGCACGGGAGAGATCACAAAAGCAGAATATCGGAGAATGAAGCCGAAGCTGGAGACTCAGATTGAACAGCTTCAAACAGTGATCGAAAATCTGAAAAAAGAAAAAGAAGCTCTTGCAAATGGGATAAATGCAGATGAGCCGTATCTTGCAACTTTCCTTAAATACAAGAATATCAGCCATCTTGAACGCGGAATACTGGCGGCGCTTGTCAATGCCATTTATGTCCACCAAAATAGCGAAATAACCATCGAATTTACCTTTGCAGATCAGCACCGGCGAGTGCTCGAATATATCGAGAGCAATCGTCGAGAATTGGAAGCATTGGAAAGCAAAATGGCAATTTAATGTGCCTAAACGCTTTCCAGTTTTCCTAAAAGCAAAGTTGTGTATATATTTGTGCCGCTACCGGCCCCACCGGCCCGACTGGTCCGAGTGGTGCAACCGGCCCGACTGGCCCAAGCGGTGCAACTGGCCCTACCGGCCCGACTGGTCCGAGTGGTGCTACTGGCCCCACTGGTCCGACTGGCGTTACCGGTGTCACAGGAGCAACAGGTCCCACTGGCCCGACAGGCCCCACTGGTGCCACTGGCGCAACAGGTCCCACCGGCACAGCAGAGCCGGTACAGCTGCTTTCCGCCTATTCTACCCCTGCACAGGGAGGCACTGGACAGACGCCGCTGGTATTTGACCGCAATGCGTTGTCGTATGGAACAGCGGTGAACCATGCTGTCAATACTGCTGATTTCACAATCAATCAACCTGGGGTTTATACGCTTGCCTTTAGCGGAAGCTTTGCCCCTTCCGGCACAAGCGAAAGCTTGCCGTTAAATATCACTACGGTTGCGCAGCTGAATGGCACGGCAATACCGGGAGGATCTTCTCAGCATACGTTTATGGAAAAAGGAGAGGTGGCAACGCAGGCGTTTACCATTCCTGTTTCGGTATCGTCTGTCCCGGCAACGGTACGGCTGGTATGCAGTGGAGGGGACTTCCTGTACAGCAATTTGTCAGCCACATTGACACGAAACGGTGCAATTCCATCCTCATGACAGTACACCGCAGCAAAGCTCCGGCCGCAATAGCGGTCGGGGCTTTTTGCTATTTTCAGATAATGATGGAAAATAAACGGTTTTCGGTTGAAAAAGCGGATAAAACGGAATAATACTGTTCGACTTTAAGAGTAGGATATGGTATACTGTAACTATTCTATTCGGCGTTTTTATAGCCGGCACAATACCGAAGGAGTAGTTGTATGACTATTTTGAATTGTGAATGTGGAAACGAAATATATATTATGGATGAAACCGAGGCAACTGCCTGGCAGTGTGATAACTGCGGGCAGTGGTATGACTTTTTTGGTGTCAAGGTCGACCCGCCGGGCCAGCGCGAGCCCAAGCCGTCGCCCCATTTAATCAACTGGAGCGCGGGAGAGGATTTGTAAAGGGAGAGTATAGGATGAACAAGCAGAAGATCGCATTGCTCACAGATTCCTGCGCGGATATTCCGGCGTCGTTGGTGCGGCGGTATGATATATATGTGGTGCCGCTGAAACTGATTTTTTCTGATGGTGAGTACGCCGATGGCGTGGATATTACACCGACTGAGGTGTATCAAAGGCTACCGCATGAGATTCCCAAGACCACGCTGCCGGACGGCGCGTCGGTGGAAGATGCGTTTGCGCGCATCAAGCAGGCAGGTTATACCAAAGTGCTGGCAATTTGCCTGTCGGGCGGGTTGAGCGGTACTTGTAATCTGGTGCGCCTGATCGGTGAACAGACGGTTGGGCTGGAAGTTGCGACGTTTGATTCGCTCAGTGGTTCGCTCGGCATCGGCATGAGTGTGGTGCAGGCAGCACGCTGGATCGAAGCGGGCTGGTCATGGGGGGAACTGCTGCGGGCAATGCCTGCGTTATTGCAGGACACACATGTGTTCTTCTGCGTCGATACGCTGGAATATCTACAGAAGGGCGGACGCATTGGCAAAATCGCCGCGGTGGCAGGCACTTTGCTGCAAATCAAGCCGATCATCAGCTTTACGCCGGAGGGCGAGCTGGTTAGCGTGGCCAAGATTCGTGGACGCAAAGCAGCAATGCAGAAAATGGTGCAGATGGCCACGGCGCTGGTGCCGCGCAATGTACCATTTAATCTGGCAGTTGCGCATGGTGACGCTCCCGCGGAATTGCGGGAGATCCGTGATCTGGCGCAAAAAAGCCTGCCGGATTATCTGGGCTTTACAGAAGGTGAGATTGACTGTACGTTGGGGGCGTATGTCGGTCCGCATCTGCTGGGTGTCGGCGTACAGATGCTAACAGAAGCACTGCACGCGGCAGGCCGAGAAAATTAACGGTACTGTAACTTTTGTTTGCGTTATTTGATGCTATAATAAGCCAATAGAGAACATGCCTCAATAAGCAAGGTAGGAAGGAATGAATGGAGCATGACATATCAATCGGAGTATCGGTCCAGTTACCGTCGCCACCGTCGCCGCCATCGCCGCAACAGCCATTATGGTGTGTTGGTCGCGCTGCTTCTGGTGGCTGTTGCTGCAATAGCAGCTGTGTTTTTTGTAATTAAAATCATTTTCGGCGCGCTCTTCAGTGGGGGAGAGACGCTGGTCTGGCAAATGGATAATACACGCGCCTGCCTGAGCGGCAAGGTGGTTGAACTGGGCGGTGCAGCGCCATTCCGCGATGCAAACGGCGTTGCTTTCGTCCCGGCGAAGGGACTTTCCGAGCAGATGGAATTGGAGCTGTCTTGGGAAGACGCAAACAAAACCTTGACGTTGACCGGCGGCAATAACACCTTGCGCGCGCAGGTGGACAGCAAGGAAGCGCAGATCAATGGGGAAAACCGCACGTTGTCGGCTGCACCCGTAATGAAGGATGGCGCTGTTTATGTGCCTGCGGGAGATGTATGCAGTGCATTTTTCTGGCAGGTGAATGACCTAGGCGTAGATAATGGCGATCTGCTGATTATTTCGCAGTCGGATAAGGCTCTCAGCGAGGAAAAAATCAATAAGCTGGCCGGGGAAGCACTGGAGCAGCTTGGGCCTTCTGAGAAGCAGCTGGATGCGGACAGTGTCCTGCTGCGCAAGGATTCGGATAAACTGCTGTATGGCGGGGAAGCCCGTGTGATGAAGGGTGCGAATGACAAGCGCGGTGCGCCTGCGGTCGAACGCGACGGCCTTCTGTATGTTCCGCTGGAAGGCGCGATGTCCGCGCTGGGAGCTACTGCGACGTTCAACGGCAAGGACGAGTGGTCGGTCGAGTATAATGGCGTGAAGTCCACCGTGCGTGATGACGGCAAGACCCATGTGAATGGCGATCGCGTTAAGGGCGGCGATATCCGCGCGTTTAAGGACGAGGAAGACGGTCGGTTTTATGTTTCCACGCCGTTGTTTGCCGCATTGCTGGGTAAAACCTGCACCAATCTGGATGACGGCGCAGCGGCATTGGCGGATACGTCCCTTGATGGCTTTGACAGCCAGAAGGCGTATCTGTCCGCGCAGACAACTGGGCTGACAGAAGCGGTCGGCACGGATATTCCGGAAGCGGATGTGTATATTGCGCTGACCTTTGACGATGGCCCAACCGGTGCGCTTGGCGGCTATCCGAACGGCCTGACGGCGACCTTGCTCGACGGCTTGAAGGAGCGCGGCGCGCATGCTACGTTCTTTATGGTAGGCAATCGTGTTAATATGTTCAGTGGTGCGATGCAGCGTCTGGCGGCGGAAGGGCATGAGTTGGGCAACCATACGATGACCCATCCGATGCAGCATCTGACTGGCCTGAGCACAGATGGCATCCGTCAGGAGATCTCGTCCGCGACGAACACCATTCAGGAAAAGGCGGGCCAGCCGCCCACGGTGCTGCGTCCGGTCGGCGGCGGCGTAAATGCTGACGTCAAGGCGGTTGCGAAAGAACTCGGCCTGCCGATCATCAACTGGAACGTGGACACGCAGGATTGGAAGAACCGCAGCGCACAGGGTGTGCACGATGCGATTGTCAATGCCAAGGACGGTTCTGTGGTGCTGATGCACGACCTGTACACGACTACGGTCGAGGGTGCGCTGTCCGCGATTGACGAACTGCAGAGCCGTACGGATAAAACGTACGCATTCGTCACGGTTTCCGAGCTGGCGGCGGTCAAGGGGATCACGCTCGAGCCGGGCGTGGTGTATAACGGCCTGACCGATGAGGTTGCCCAGCAGATCGAGGCGGGCACCTACAAGCCAACCGAGTTTACCTGATATCATGGCATAAGAAAGAGCCGCGGGCAGCGCCTGCGGCTCTTCTTTATTTGATTTTGTAGTCGGGAAAGTATTTTTTGACGAATGGGATGCTTTGCACGTGGAAACTCCGGCCGTTGAGATAGGCGAGCACGCCTGCGTTCTGCGCAAACCGGAAGGTGAGCGAGTACGCGTACAGCAGTTGTCCGCTCTCGCCGTAGGGACGGTTCAGCTCGTTCGTGCCGTATTTGCCGTCGCCCAGCAGCGGGCAGCCGATCGATGCCATATGCGCGCGGATCTGGTGCGTGCGGCCGGTTAGCAGTTCACATTCGACCAGCGACAGCTTGCCATGGCTGGCAAGTGTGCGGTAACGGGTCTTGGCGGTCTTGGCGCCGGGTACACGCGTTTGGTGCAGCGTGACCTGCTTGCGCTTTTCGTCCCGCCGCAGGTAATTTTCGATCAGTCCTTCAGGTGGCTTGGGACGGCCATGTACGACACATAGATACCGCTTTTCCAGCTCGCGCTCTTTGATGCGCTCGTTTAGGATGCGCAGCGCCTCGGCGGTTTTGGCGCAGATGACGATGCCGCCGGTGTTGCGGTCAATGCGGTTGCACAGCGCAGGTGCGAACGAAGCTGCATCATCCGGGTTCCACGCGCCGGACTGGAACAGGTAGGCTTGGATATGTGCGATCAGCGTATTCCGGTCGCCTTGCTCGTCGGCGTGTACGACCATGCCGGGCGCTTTATCGGCCAGCAGGATGTTTTCATCTTCATAGACGATATTCACTTGCGGCTGCGCGATGTGGCGGAAGGCATCTTCTTCACACGGGGTGTCGAAGTATTCATCGTTGATGTATAGCTGCACCGCGTCGCCTTCTGTCAAACGGTAAGCCGCTTCGGTGCGCTTGCCGTTGACCTTGATGCGCTTGAGCCGCAGGTATTTGTGCATCATGCTGCCGGACAGCAATGGAACGGCTTTTTCAAGAAATTTGTTCAGCCGTTGCCCGCTGTCGTTTTTTGTGATATAATATTCTCTCAAAATGGTCTTTCCTTTTCGTCTGATGGAGTGGTTCGGTATGTTCAGTATACCGCATTCGCGCGTGAAAGGGAAGATGCCGTAATGCTGGAAAATGCGTGGAATGTGCCGTATTTTTTGGTTGACAAAGCGGGTTTGCGTGTAGTATACTATCTTAGTACCATGTGAGGTTGACATGAAGATTGATTTGAAAAAACTTTTCGCGTCACAGCAAGCGGTTGTCCCGTTTTCTGAAACGATCGACTTGCGCGAAGAAAAGCTGTATGGCGCAAAGCCCTTTCAAAGCCCCGTGCATCTGGAAGGCGAGATTTCGCGGGAGAGCGGTGTGCTACGGCTGAAGGGAACGATCAAAACGATCTATTCCACCGCTTGTGCGCGCTGTCTCAAGCCTCTTGAGATTTTGCTGACAGCTGAAGTCGATACGGTTTTGTCGGACGACCCGGATGCGGAGGAAGAGGACGATCTTTTCGTGCTGACCGGTGACAGCGTGGACCCGGCGGATGTGATGGTGCCCGCCCTGATCCTGCAGGTGCAGATGACTTATCTGTGCAGGGAGGACTGCAAGGGGATCTGTCCGCACTGCGGCGCTGACCGCAACGAGGTTGACTGCGACTGCGACAAAAAGCAGATCGACCCGCGTTTTGCCGCGCTGCGCGCCCTGCTCGACTCGAATGAGGACGAGCGCAACTGAAGTTCGTGAATAAAAAATAAGTCGATAGAGTAGGAGGTGTATCCACCATGGCAGTACCGAAGAGAAAGGTATCCAAGGCCCGCCGCGATAAGCGCCGTAATTCTCACTGGAAGCTCTCTTTGCCCGGCATGACCAAGTGCCCGCATTGCGGCGAGATGAAGCTGGCTCACAGAATGTGCAAGGCCTGCGGTTATTACAACGGCCGCGAGGTTGTCGCCAAGGAAGCGTAAGGCTACAACAGAACAGAAAATGGAGAAGGCGGCAACGACTTCTCCATTTTTTTTCGTTCGATGGAAAAGGAATAGGTTTAGGAAGGAGGGCGCTGTATGGCGTCAAAAATCGATAGTGTAGACGCAGGCAGCCCGGCGGCACGTGCAGGGCTTGCGGCAGGGGAAACCCTGCTGCAGATCGACGGCGTTGCGATCCGCGATGTGCTCGATTATAAATTTTACAGCTATGACGCTGCGCTCACCTTGCAGGTGATGGAGGCGGATGGCAAAACGCTGCGCGAGGTGCACGTGCGCAAGCGCGAAGGCGAGCCGCTCGGCCTGAATTTCGAGCATTACCTCATGGACGGCATGAAGCAGTGCTCCAACAAGTGTGTGTTCTGTTTCATCGACCAGATGCCGCGCGGCATGCGCAAGACGCTTTATGTCAAGGACGACGATGCCCGCATGTCCTTTTTGATGGGCAACTATATCTCGATGACCAACCTGTCTGAGGCCGATGTCGACCGTATCCTGCGGATGCACATTTCACCGGTCAATATCTCGGTGCAGACGACCAACCCGGAGCTGCGCGTTAAAATGCTGCGCAACCCGCGTGCGGGCGAAGCCCTGAAAATCATGAATCGCTTTGCCGAAGGCGGCATCCAGATGAACTGCCAGCTGGTTGTGTGCAAGGGTTTAAACGACGGTGAGGAACTCCGTCGTTCGCTGCGCGACCTCAAGGCGCTTTATCCTGCGGTGAATACGATTTCGGTCGTGCCGTTTGGCATGACGCGCCACCGTGAAAACCTGTATCCGCTTGAGCCGACGGACAAGGCGGCTGCCGAGGCCATCCTTGATATTGTCGAGCTGTTTGCAGAAGAGTGTCTGCGTGAGCTGGGCACGCGGTTGGTCTGGTGTGGGGATGAGTTGTACCTCAAGGCTGAGCGTCCGCTGCCGGACACCGAATATTACGAGGATTTCACGCAGTTTGAAAACGGTATCGGTATGCTGCCGCTGTTCATGGAGGAGTTCCGGCTCGCGCTGCCGGATTACGAAGGCCGTACCGCGCGTCCGTTTACGATTGCGACCGGCGCAGCTGCTGCACCGTCAATGGCGGTTTTGCTTGACGAAGCGGCGGCAAAATGCGATAATCTGAATGGAAAAGTCATGGAAATCCGCAACGATTTCTTTGGACACCGTGTTTCCGTCGCGGGACTGATTACGGGGCAGGATCTGATTGCACAGCTGAAAGGTCGTGAATTGGGCGAGCGTGTGCTGATTTCCGCCAACATGCTGCGCGATGGCGGCGATGTATTTTTGGATGACTATACCCCTGAGCAGGTTTCGGAGGCGATCGGCGTGCCGATCGTGCCGGTCGAGATCGATGGCGCAGACCTGCTCGCGAAGATATTTGAAGACTAACCCCCGGATAAATTAAGGAGGGAACTGATATGCCAAAACCGATCGTTGCGATCGTCGGACGGCCGAACGTCGGCAAGAGCCAGCTGTTCAACCGTCTGGCGGGCAAGCGTCTGTCGATCGTTGAGGATACGCCTGGCGTGACGCGTGACCGCCTGTACGCGGAAAGCGACTGGCGCGGCCGCGATTTCACCATCATCGACACCGGCGGCATCGAGCCGTCAAATGACAATGAGATTTTGCAGTTTATGCGTTATCAGGCGGAGACTGCAATCTCGCATGCTGACGTGATTATTTTCATTACTGATCTGCGCACCGGTATTACGGCTGCCGATCAGGACGTGGCTGCCATGCTGCTGCGCGCGGGCAAGCCGATCGTGCTGGCGGTCAATAAGTGCGATAAGCCCGGCCAGCCGGAACCCGAGTTTTACGAGTTTTATAACCTCGGTCTGGGCGAGCCATACGGTATTTCCGCCCTGCATGGCTATGGCATGGGCGAGCTGCTCGACGCGTGCTGGGAGCATTTCCCGCCTGCGGATGAGGACGAGACGGACGAGGAACGCATCCGTGTTGCACTCATCGGCAAGCCGAACGTCGGCAAATCCAGCCTGCTCAACCGCGTGTTGGGTGAGGAACGCGTTATCGTTTCCAATGTCGCAGGCACGACGCGCGACAGCGTTGACGCCGATGTGGACAATGCGCATGGTAAGTTTACGTTCATTGACACCGCCGGTATCCGCAAGAAGAGCAAGGTCGAGGAGAAAATCGAGAAGTTTTCGGTCATGCGTTCGCTGCTGGCGGTTGAGCGCGCGGACGTGTGCGTCATTATGATCGACGCGACCGAGGGCGTGACCGAGCAGGATACCAAGGTTGCAGGCGAGGCGCATAACGCGGGTAAGGCCTGCATTATCGTGGTCAACAAGTGGGACTTGGTCGAAAAGGACGGATCGACCATGAAGGAGTATACGCTGCGCGTGCGTGAGGGGCTGGCGTATATGCCCTACGCACCCGTGCTGTTTATTTCAGCGCAGACCGGCCAGCGTGTGGACAAGCTGTTCGGCCTGATTCACGAGGTATATGAGCAGAACCACATGCGTATCCCGACCGGCCGGCTTAACTCCATTCTGGCTGAGGCAACGGCGCGCGTGCAGCCGCCGACCGATAAGGGCCGCCGCCTGCGTATCTTCTATATGACGCAGGCATCCACCTGTCCGCCGACCTTTGTCTGCTTCTGCAACGATGCGCGGCTGTTCCATTTTTCCTATCAGCGTTATCTGGAAAACCAGATCCGTGAGGTATTCGGCCTGACCGGCACGCCGGTTCGCATGGTGATTCGCGAGCGCGGCGACAAGAACTGACCCTACGGCTTTTATCTCAACAAAATTGGGGGGAAAACAATATGACACCTACGCATTTTGCGATTATTGCGATCAGTGCCTATCTGCTTGGTTCGCTGAGCTTTGCAATCATCGTCAGCAAGGTCACGCTGGGCAAGGATATTCGCGAATATGGCAGCGGTAACGCCGGACTGACCAATTCCTATCGTACGATGGGCGCAGGTAAGACGCTGTTTGTACTGCTGGGCGATATTGCCAAGGGTGCGGCAGCCATTTCGATCGGTGCACTGCTTGCTGGGCCGGTGGGTAAGCTGGTCGCGGGTATCTTTGTGATTCTGGGGCATATGTTCCCGCTGTATTTCGGCTTTCGCGGCGGAAAAGGCGTGCTGGTTGGTGCAGTGATGCTGCTGCTGTTTGACTGGCGCATCTTCCTGATCGCGTTTGTACTGTTCTTTGTGGCGGTGGCGCTGACGCGGTGGATCTCGCTTGGTTCGATCCTTGGCGCGATCAGCTTCCCGATCACCACGTTTGTGTTTTATGATGACCCGGTGCTGGTTGCCATGGCGTTTGGTATGGCGGCAGCGGTCATTTTCATGCACCGCTCGAACATTATGCGCATCCTGCGCGGTGAAGAGAATAAATTTTCCTTTAAGAGCAAAAAAACCATTGAATCGGATGGCGGCAAGCGAAAGGAGAACAAAAAATGAAGGTTTTCGTACTGGGCACCGGTGGCTGGGGTATTGCGCTGGCCATGCTGCTGCATGACAATGGCCATGAGGTGACTTCGTGGACTTACCTGCAGGAAGAATGTGACCTGCTGCTGCGCGAGCGCGCCAATGAAAAGCTGTTGCCGGGCGTCAAGATCCCGGAAGGCATTGCGATTACGACGGATATGTCTGGCGCGGCAAAGGCGGATTTGATCGTCATGGCGGTGCCGAGCTTTGCAGTTGCCTCAACGGCGGAGCAGCTTGCAGCTATTGTTCCGGCGGGTACGGTAATTGTCAACGTTGGCAAGGGACTGGACGCGAAAAACGGCTACTGCCGTTTTTCCCAGACGATCGACCGCGTGATGCAGGGCAACAACCCGGTTGTCGCGCTGACCGGTCCGACCCATGCGGAGGAGGTTGCGCGTCGTGTGCCGACTGCGATCGTGGCAGCATCCAGCAGCCGGGCGGCTGCTGAACTGACGCAGGCCGCCTTTATGAATGAGAGCTATTTTCGCGTTTACACCTCGGCGGATATCATCGGCTGCGAGCTGGGAGGCGCGTTTAAGAATATTATCGCGCTGGGCGCAGGCATTGCCGATGGCTTGGGTATGGGTGACAATTCCAAGGCTGCTTTTATGACCCGCGGCCTGACGGAGATCGCCCGTCTTGGTATTACGCTGGGGGCGCGGCAGGAGACTTTCGCGGGCCTTTCCGGTGTGGGCGACCTGATTGTTACCTGTTGTTCGATGCATTCGCGCAACCGGCGCGCGGGCATCCTGATTGGACAGGGCAAGAGCGTGCAGGAGGCTATGAAGGAGGTTGGCGCAACGGTCGAAGGCTATTATGCGACCGAGGCTGGCTACCACCTTGCCAAGCAGCAGGGCGTATCCATGCCGATCACTGAAGCGATGTATCAAGTGTTGTATGAGGGTGTCTCTGCATCGGAGGCAGGCCGTATGCTGCTTGGTCGACCGCGCCGCGGTGAGCATGAAGAGGTCTGGGTGCGTTGAAACATAATAGGTAAAACGCATAAGAAGTTTTTGGTAATTTCTTTTCCTGCTATCCGGATTTGTCTTTACATTTTGGCTTCTTTCCGGTATAATGCTTTATGCAGTCTTGCAAATAAGTAAAGGTAAGGAGAATGAAATGTGAAGAAGAACATTACTAAGCGTCTTTTAGCGGCATTGTTGGCAACTGCGCTGGCATTTTCGCTGACGGCTTGCGGCGGTGGAAACGATGCCGCTGGCGGTGGCGAGACGAGCGAAAGCGGTGAAACCGCATCGGCTGCATTGACTGAGGAAGAGTATCAGCAGGCGGTCGAAAAGTTCAGCGCTGACATGAGTGAGCTCCAGACCAGTGCCAATGAGGCGGTCAGCGATCCGGAATCCGCGATTGCAATCCTCGATGAGATGAAGGTTTCGATCAATGAATTTGCATCTGTTACACCGCCTGAGGTTTATGCTGATGCGCATGCCAAGCTGAAGTCTGGCTGCGAGTCGCTGATTGCGTTCATCGATACTGTGGCTGCAATGACGGAGGCAACCGATCAAGCCGAGCTGGATGAGCTGACCACACAGATGAGCGAGCAGATGGAAGCGGCTATGGCCGATATGACAGAAGGCGTAAATATGCTGAAAGCAACAAGCGAATAACATTGTGATAGAACACATAGGATAAAAGGCACCCGAAAGGGTGCCTTTTATTTGCACTTTGTGTGTAACTTTGTTATAATAACCTTGAATCGAATATTTGCTGCCGCTGGGCGCTGCTGCCGTTGGCAAATAACGTGCAGCATCCGCTGCGGTATTGTTTTGAAAATAGATCTTTTGGTCGTGGAGGAAAACATGGAAAAAATCAAAGCATGTATGACAGCGCTGCATGAGGCGGCGCCTGAAATAGAGGTTATGGCGGACGAACCAATGCGCCGTCATACGACATTTGCCATCGGCGGACCGGCGGACCTGTTTGTTGTCCCCAAAACGCCCGAACAGCTAACAAAGGCGCTGCGGGTGATTCGTGATTGCGGCCTGCCGCTGCTGCTGTTGGGCAACGGGTCGAACATGCTGGTATCTGATGCAGGCTACCGCGGCGCGGTAGTGTGCATGACTGAAATGGATGATGTGCGTGCGGTTGAAGACGGCCGCCTGATCGCGCAGGCGGGCGCGCTGCTCGGCCGTGTATCGCGCCGTGCGCAGCGAGCGGGATTGACCGGGGCGGAGTTTGCAGGCGGCATCCCGGGCAGCGTAGGCGGCGCGGTGTTTATGAACGCGGGCGCATATGATGGCCAGATGGCGGGTATTGTGGAAAAAACCGAGTATCTGGATGGAGAAGGTGAGATGCACACGCTGGTGGGAGAAGAGCATTGCTTCGGCTATCGCACCAGCGCGTTCCGTACCCATCCGGAGTGGACGGTCGTGCGCACAACGATGCGCCTGCAGCCGGGCGATCCGGCAGCGATTTTGGATAAGATGAACGATTTGGCGCAGCGCCGACGTGATAAGCAGCCGCTCAATTTCCCGTCTGCCGGTTCGACCTTTAAGCGGCCGGAGGGGTATTTCGCGGGCCGTTTGATCGAGGACGCGGGACTGAAGGGCATGACGGTCGGCGGCGCGCAGGTATCGGAAAAACATGCGGGCTTCCTGATCAATCGCGGCGGCGCAACTTGCGACGATATGCTGCGGCTGATCGAGCTGGTGCAGCAACGCGTGCGCGAGCAGTTCGGCGTGGAGCTGGAATGTGAGGTTCGTATCGTCCGCTGAGGCGGCAAGGAGATGGCATAAATGTATTTTTTAATTGTTTCGGGTATGTCGGGCGCGGGAAAGAGCCGTGCAGTCGCAACGTTTGAGGATCTGGGCTATTACTGCGTAGATAACCTGCCGATTGCGCTGATTCCGCGCTTTGCTGAGATCTGTTTGGCGGCAACCGAGCGGTACGAGCGCGTTGCGATGGTGACCGACGTACGTGCGGGCGGCGATTTTCAGCAGCTGTTTGACTCTCTCGACTCGATCAAGACGATGGGCTGCGACTATCGCATCCTATTCCTCGATTCGGATACGCCAACGCTGATTCGACGCTTCAAGGAAACGCGCCGCAAGCATCCGCTGATGGAAAAAGGTGTGCCGATGACGGCTGCGATCGAGAAGGAGCGCACGATGCTTTCTGCGCTTCGCAACCGCGCGGACTTCGTCGTCGATACGACTGGCTTATCGGCCGCAGGGCTGCGTGAGCGTCTGCTCGCGCTGTTTTCCGGCACGGAGGGCACTGGCGCGTTTGAGGTGATCGTGCAGTCGTTCGGCTTTAAGTACGGAATTCCGGCCGAGTCCGATCTGGTGTTTGACGTTCGTTTCCTACCCAATCCGTACTATGAAATGAGCTTGCGTGAAAAGAACGGCACGGACCCGGATGTGCGTGATTACGTGTTCCAAGGCGGTACAGCCGATGCCCTGATGGGACATTTGACCAGCATGATCGACTTTTTGCTGCCGCGTTATGTGGCAGAGGGAAAGGCCAATGTCATTATCGGTATCGGCTGCACGGGTGGTAAGCACCGTTCGGTTGCGATTGCCGAGGCGCTGAGCGAGCATCTGCGCGGGCATGACTATGGCGTGGTCACGATGCACCGCGATTACCAGCGCTGAGGGAGAGGGAAAGGGGAAACCATGTCCTTTTCAACCGAAGTGAAAAATGAATTGTGCCGCGTCTCGATGCAGCGAGACTGCTGTACGCGGGCAGAGGCCTATGGCGCACTGCTGCACGCGACGGTATTTTCCCATCGGGAGATCCGTCTGTCCACGGAGAACGCCGCGATCGCGCGCCGTTTGCAGGCTCTGCTGCAGCGCGCGTTTTTTGTCGCATGCGAGCCGCAGCAGCAGGGGAGAAAGTATCAGCTGGCGGTGACGGATGCGGCGCAGATCAGCCGTATTTTTGATGCGCTGGGCTATGACCACAAAAGCCATGTTACGTACCACTTGAACCGCAACGAACTGGACGAGCCATGCTGCCTTGCAGCCTTTCTGCGGGGCGCGTTCCTGATGGCAGGTACGGTTGCCGGACCGGATAAAAAAAGCCATCTTGAGCTGAAATGTGGGCACCAGAGCCTTGCGGGTGAGGAGACAAGCCTGTTGCTTGACCTCGGTCTGTCGCCGAAATGTGTCAGCCGGTCGGGCGGCGAGTTATTATATTTCAAAGACAGCACAAGTGTGGAAGATTTCCTGACCCGTATCGGTGCGCCGCATGCGGCAATGGCACTGATGGAGGCCAAGGTGGAGAAAAACCTGCGTAACACGATCAATCGGCAGGTCAACTGCGAGACGGCCAACCTTGTTAAGACAGCTGATGCGGCCGCGCGGCAGATTGCCGCGATCCGCGCGGTGCTGGATTCACGTGGGCTCGAGGCATTTCCGGAATCCCTGCGCGAGACCGTCCAGCTGCGGCTGGCATATCCGACGGATACACTTGCCGAGCTGGCGCAGCGGTTCGATCCGCCGATCTCCAAGCCGGGGCTTAGCCACCGGCTGCGAAAAATCACCGAATTTGCGTCAAAGGAGGACTAAATGGCAGCATTTGCGCATCTGCATGTGCATAGTGAATACAGCCTGCTCGACGGCGCATGCCGCATCGAGGGCTTGGTCGACCGCGTTGCGGCGCTCGGCCAGAGCGCTTGCGCGCTGACCGATCACGGCGTCATGTACGGCGTGATCGATTTTTATCGTGCCTGTAAGGCCAAGGGTATCCATCCGGTTATCGGGTGCGAGGTTTATCTCGCGCCCCATTCGCGCTTTGACCGCAGCTATGTGAACGGTGAGTGGCACAGCCATCTGATTCTGCTGTGCGAAAATATGACCGGATACCGCAACCTGATCCATATGGTTTCGCTGGGCTTTGCTGAAGGCTTTTACATGAAGCCGCGTATCGACATGGAGCTTTTGCGGCAGCATAGCGAGGGATTGATTTGTCTGTCTGCGTGTTTGGCGGGCGCGATTCCGCGCGCGCTGGCCGAGGGGGATATGGATGGCGCCTACGAGCTGTGCGAGCAATTCCTCGAGATTTTCGACCGTGACCATTTCTATCTTGAGGTGCAGGATCACGGCATTGCCATACAGAAAAAAGTCAACGAAGGGTTGTTCCAACTGGCGAAGGAACTGGATTTGGGTCTGGTTGCAACCAATGACGCGCACTATCTGACCAAAAAGGATGCGCGCATCCAAGATGTCCTCATGTCCATTCAGATGGGCAAGACGGTCGATGACCCGACACGCATGAAGTTCGAGACCGAGGAATTTTACATCAAGGACGCGGATGAGATGGCTGCGCTGTTCCCTGACCACCCGGAGGCGCTGGAGAACACGGTCAAGATCGCCGAACGTTGTCAGGTCGGCTTTGAATTTGGGAAATACCACCTGCCAGAATTTGATGTGCCGGATGGGTATAGCGCGCTGGAGTACCTGCAAAAACTATGCGACGAGGGCTTTGCTGTGCGCTATCCGAACGATGATGGCACGGTGCGGGCGCGTTTGCAATATGAGATCGACATGATTGCCCGCATGGGATTTGTTGATTATTTCCTGATCGTTTCCGATTTTATCGGCTATGCCAAACGGCAGGGCATCCCGGTCGGGCCGGGGCGCGGCTCGGCGGCAGGCTCGATCGTGTCGTACTGCCTCGGCATCACCGACCTCGATCCGATCCATTATTCGCTCTATTTCGAACGTTTTCTGAACCCGGAGCGCGTATCCATGCCGGATATCGACGTGGATTTCTGCTATGTGCGTCGTCCGGAGGTGATCGAGTACGTCACAGAAAAGTATGGCAAAGATCGTGTTGCGCAGATCGTCACCTTCGGTACAATGGCCGCGCGCGGTGCGATCCGTGATGTTGGGCGTGCGCTCAATATCCCGTATAACGAGGTCGACGTGGTCGCCAAGCAAGTGCCCAACGAGCTGCATATCACGATCGATAAGGCGCTGGCTGTCAATCCTGAGCTGAAAAAGATGTACGACGAGAAGCCGCAGGTGCGCGAACTGATCGATACCGCGCGCGCGCTTGAAGGCGTGCCGCGGCACGCGTCGACGCATGCGGCGGGCGTGGTTATCACCAAGGACCCGGTCGATACCTATGTGCCGCTCGCGCGGAACGATGAGCAGATGGTCACGCAGTTCACGATGACCACGCTCGAGGAGCTGGGTCTGCTCAAAATGGACTTCCTCGGCCTGCGCAACCTGACGGTTATCGCGGACGCGGAAAAGATGATTCGCCGCCATACGCCGGACTTCGATATCGAAAAGGTCGATATGAACGATAAGGCGACTTATGAGATGCTCGGCCGCGGTTCGACGATGGGCGTGTTCCAGCTCGAAAGCGCGGGTATCACCAATGTCGTCACCGGTTTGCAGCCGCAGTCGATCGAAGATATCACCGCAGTCGTCGCGCTGTACCGTCCGGGACCGATGCAGTCCATTCCGCGGTATATTGAGTGCCGCCATCATCCGGAAAAGGTCACCTATAAGCACCCGCTGCTTGAGCCCATCCTCAAGGTCACCTATGGCTGCATGATCTATCAGGAACAGGTCATGCAGGTGTTCCAAAGTCTGGCCGGCTACTCGCTTGGCAAGGCGGATATGGTACGCCGTGCAATGAGCAAAAAGAAGATGAAGGAGCTCGAAAAGGAGCGCGTTAACTTCATCCACGGCAACGAGGAACTTGGCATTGACGGCGCGGTCAAACGCGGTGTGCCCGAGCATATTGCGGCCAGCCTGTTTGACGAGATCATGGATTTCGCAAACTATGCGTTCAACAAGGCGCATGCGGTGTGCTATGCGGTGGTTTCTTTCCGTACAGCCTATCTCAAGTGCCATTACCCGCGCGAGTATATGGCGGCATTGCTGACCAGTGTGCTTGACTCGTCGGACAAGATTTCCGAATACATTCAGGCGACGCGTGAAATGGGGATTTCGGTACTTCCGCCTGATGTCAACGAGTCCTATGACGGCTTTTCAGTATCCGGACGGGACATTCGCTTCGGCCTTGCGGCTGTGAAGGGCGTAGGGCGTTCGCTGATGAAAGCCATGGTTGCGGAACGTGAAAACGGCGGCTTGTTCCAGTCGTTTCAGGATTTCTGCGAGCGTATGTATGATCGCGATTTGAACCGTCGCGCGCTTGAAAGCCTGATTAAGGCGGGTGCATTTGATTTGATGGGGTATCGCCGCAGCCAACTGCTCCAGATTGCAGGCGCGGTGGTGGATGCGATCGCCCAGAGCCGCAAGCGCAACATCGAGGGGCAGATGGATCTGTTCGGCATGGGGAACGAGGCGGTGCAGGATACACAGATCGCGCTGCCCAATATTCCCGAGGTATCCATGCGTGAACTGCTTGCGATGGAGAAGGAGACGACGGGACTGTATCTGTCCGGCCATCCGATGGATGAATACCGCGATCTGGCGCGGCGGGCGGATGCGGCCTCCATCCGCAAGATTATAGACGATTTGGCAGGAGAAACCGAACAGCCGACGTACAAGGATGGCATGACCGTGCATCTGGCCTGCGTTATTACGGCAGTGCGGCTGAAATCCACCAAAAACGGGTCGATGATGGCGTATGTCACGGTGGAGGATGATTCTGCCGCGATTGAACTGGTCGTGTTCCCGCGTTCGCTCCAGCAGTGCGGCGCCTATCTGACCGAGGACAGCGCTGTGCTGCTGACCGGTAAGATCGATGCGCGTGAGGACGAAGCGCCCAAGATCCTGCTGAATGAAGCGCAGCCGCTGACCGAAGCTGCAGTAAACAGCATGCAGTCGCGTGAGCAGCCGCAGAAATCGGTTTATACCGACGCGCAGGCAGCGAAGCTTGCGCCGCAGAAGCTGTATCTGCGGATTACCAGCATGCAGAGCGATGAGTGGCCGCAGATCAAGGAGATCCTGCAGACCCAGCCGGGTGATACGCCGGTTTATCTGTACCCGACGGATACCAAAAAGAAAACGCTCGCGGCGCGTCGTTTCTGGTGTCGGCCGGATGTGCCGCTTTTGGAAAAATTACGCTTCCTCTTGGGCGAAAACGATGTTATAATACAATAAAGGAATGTTTGTAATTATATAATTCTATGGTTGATACAGGGAGGGTCCTTATGGAAAAGCAGATTCGCAGGATTGGTGTACTCACCAGCGGCGGCGACGCCCCGGGCATGAACGCCTTCATCCGTGCGGTTGTGCGTACCGCGTCAGCATATGACATTTCGGTTCTCGGCATCCGGCGTGGATACAGCGGTCTCATCAACGGCGACATCATCGAGATGGGCGCTCGCAGTGTCGATGGCATCATCCGTCGTGGCGGCACTATGTTGTACACGGCGCGCTGCAAGGAGATGCTGACGGATGAAGGTCTGCAGAAGGCTGCGGATACCTGCAAATATCTTGGCATTGACGGTCTAATCTGCTGTGGTGGCGATGGTACGTTCCGCGGTGCGCAGGCTCTGTCCCGCAAGGGCGTGCCCTGCATCGGTGTGCCCGGCACGATCGACAACGACATCGTCTGCACGGACTACACGATCGGTTTCGATACCGCGTGCAACACCGCAATCGAGTGCATCGATAAGCTGCGCGATACCATGCAGTCGCATGAGCGTTGCTCGGTGGTTGAGGTCATGGGCCGCCGTGCCGGTCATCTGGCATTGCAGGTCGGTTGTGCGGTTGGTGCAACGGCGATCTGCCTGCCTGAGCGTGAGCTGGATTTTGACGTTGATATCGTTGAGAAAATGCGGATTGGCCGCATCAAGGGACGTAATCACCATATTATTATCGTGGCGGAGGGCTACGGTTCGGCGCAGGAAGTGGCTGACCATATCCATGAAGCTACCGGTATTGACACCCGCGTGACCATCCTTGGTCATATCCAGCGCGGCGGTTCTCCGACCGCACAGGATCGCGTTATGGCAACCCGTATGGGTTATGCGGCTGTGCGCGCCCTGATTGACGGCAAGACCAACCGCGTAATCGTTTCTGATGATAACCAGATCACGGATCTGGACATTGAGGAAGGTTTGTCCCGCAATAAGGATCTGAACCAGTGCCTGTTTGAAGCCCAGCAGACGGTCGCGATCTGATGGGAAAGACGGTATTTATCACCGGTGGGTCGCGCGGTATCGGCGCGGCTTGTGTGCGTGCATTTTCTGCAGCAGGCTGGCAGGTGGCGTTTACCTACCGCGTCAGCCGGGAAACAGCTGGTGCGCTGGCGGAGGAAACTGGTGCGCTTGCGCTGTGTGCCGATCTGCATGAGGAAGCGGCGATTTGCTGCGCGGCAGCTGAGGCGCATAAGTATTTCGGTTCATTGGATGCTGTGGTTTGCAATGCAGGGATAGCCGAGCAGAAGCTGTTTCAGGATATCACGGATGAGGACTGGCACCGCATGCTGGACATCAACCTGCTTGGTGCGGTGCGCACAATCCGTGCGCTGCTGCCCGACCTGCTGCATCGAAAGAGCGGCAGCATTGTGACCGTATCCTCCATGTGGGGGCAGACGGGCGCATCCTGTGAGAGCCATTATGCGGCAAGCAAGGCGGCGCTCATTGGCCTGACCAAGTCGCTGGCACAGGAACTGGGGCCGAGCGGCATCCGCGTCAACTGTGTTGCACCCGGCGTGATCGATACCGAGATGAACGCTATGCACAGCGGCGAAACCATGCAGGAGCTGGCAGGTCAGACGCCGCTTGGGCGTATCGGTACGGCGGCTGAGGTTGCAGACAGCGTGCTCTATCTATGTTCAGAACATGCGTCATTCATTGCCGGGCAGGTGCTCGGTGTGACCGGCGGGTTCTGATACATAAAAATCGCATATAAATAAAAGGTCTTGCCATCTGGCAAGACCTTTTTGTATCACAGGGGGCTGAAACCGAAATAGCTGAGCATGCCGTTATAGATGCCCTGCGCAAAGCCGTATTGATCGTTTTCCAGCTTTTGCGCATCCGATTCGTTGCTCAGATAGGCGAGTTCGACCAGAATGGCGGGCATGCGGGTGCGGCGCAGCACATATAGGCTGGGATTGAGCCGCACACCGTTGTCCTTGGTGCCGACACGGTTGACGATTGCTTGCAGCACATGCTGCGCCAGCCAGTAAGGCTGCGTGTTCTGCTGATAAACGTAAACCTCGGTGCCGTTGATCGCGGGGTTGACGTTGGAATTGCAATGGATGCTGATAAAATAATCGGCGGGCCAGCTGTTCGCCATCATGACACGTGCGGCAAGACTGGTGGCGTTGCTCGTGCCGAGGATTTCGCTCGGGGTATTGCGGCTCAGGCGTACTGCAAAGCGCGGGTCGGCGCGCAGCAGGTCGGCCAGATATTGACTGACCGCGTAATTGATATCCTGCTCGCGCAAACCATTTCCTTCCGCGCCGGTGTTTGGGCCGGTCGGGTTGTGGCCTGCATCGATGAAAATGCGGATTGGCAAAAAATCACCTCCTTGTTCCAGACTATGCGGCAGAATTAGGGCCGGATACGAAAAGCCGTGCCTGCCTTGACCCGCGCCGTATGCGGTGCTATGCTGGTAGCAGGCATTAATTTGAAGATGGAGGCACAGGATATGGCCGGAGCAGAGGAAAAGCAAACGTTTATCGAGATCGATCAGCAGTTGGTGGACAATATTATCCCGCGCCGTGCGCCGGATGCGGATAAAAATGCGTTTGGCCGTGTGCTGTGCGTATGCGGTTCGGCTGGCTACACAGGGGCAGCCTATTTCGCCGCGCAGGGTGCAGTGCGTATGGGCAGCGGTGTAGTGACGCTGGCGGTACCGGAAAAGGCATGGCCTGTGCTGGCGGTCAAGCTTAATGAGCCTGTCGTGCGTCCGATGCCGTGCGGGATGGATGGTATGCTCTCGCGCGAGGCGCTGCCCGTGCTGCTCACGCTTGCAGAACGCGCAGATGCGCTGCTTATCGGCTGCGGACTGGGGCGGTTGGATGCGGTCACCGAGATCGTATGCACGCTCGTGCGCGAAGCGCAATGTCCGGTTGTTGTGGATGCGGACGGCATAAATGCGCTTGCCGCGCATAAAGATGTATTGCGGCAGGCGAAGCAGCCGGTCGTATTGACCCCGCACGCGGCTGAGTTTGCACGCCTCAGCGGTCTGAAACAGCCGGATACGGTTGACCTTGCCGCCTTTGCGGCGGAAAATCGCTGCATCCTGCTTTATAAAGGCCATCGTACGTGGATTTTTACGCCGGACGGTAGCATCTATCGCAACCATTCGGGTAATCCCGGTATGGCAAAGGGCGGCAGCGGGGATGTTCTGGCCGGTATGCTGGTCTCGCTGTGCGGGCAGGGGATTGACCCGGTGCAGGCGGCCTGCGCAGCCGCATGGCTGCATGGCCGGGCGGGGGATGCGGCGGCAAACCGCCTGAGCGAATACGGTATGACGCCGGGCGATATGCTTTGTGAGCTGCCTCGGCTGCTCCATCGGTACAATACAAGGGAGTGGTGACCTGAAACGGATTCTTTGCTTTTCCATGCTGCTGCTGGTGATGCTCACCGGTTGCGGCGGCGCGCCTGCGGATGGGCAGACGGTGCGGGAGCACTTTGCACAGCTTACCGGTTTTGAAGCAGAACTCAAAATTTTGTCCGATCTTGGGCAATCCACACTGGAATATCAAGTCGAATACGTTTATAATAGGGAAGAAAACGATACCTTTACCATCACCGCGCCTGAAAGCCTCGCTGGGATCGGCGGCACGATTGCGGGCACGGACAGCGCTTCCTTCACACTGCAGTATGACGGGCTTGCGCTTGATGACGCGATGCCGCAGCGCACAGGGCTGACGCCTGCGGACGCGCTCTTTTGCCTGCTGAATGACCTGCGTACGGCAGAGCCAGCACAGATCTGGACCGAGCGGGTGGATGGCCAGCCGCTGCTGGCGCTGCGCTACGAACAGGAGGATGCGGACGGGAAGGTCGAAAAACAGGTATGGCTTGCGGAGAAAACGTATCAGCCGGTATGCGCCGAGCTGTATGCGGACGGCACACGTGTGCTGCAAATCCTCGTGACCAGTTACCGGGAAACATAAAGTTAGGGATGAAAACAATATGAAACCGAGCAAACACCGCACTTGGGCAGAAGTGGACTTAGGTGCGATTGAACACAATTATCGCGTAATTTGTGCGCAGGCAAAAGCGCCTGCGCTGTGCGTTGTCAAAGCGGATGCTTATGGCCATGGCGCTGTACCGGTTGCCCAGCGCCTGCAGGCGATGGGTGCGCCGTATTTTGCGGCTGCGACTGTGCCTGAAGCGGTCGAACTGCGTGAGCACGGCATCACAAAGCCGATTCTCATTCTGGGCTATGTGGATGAAGCCGACATGGATACCATTGCGCGTGAGCATATCACCGCGCCGGTGTATGACGAAGAGACCGCGCGCTTGCTCAGCGAGGCCGCTGTGCGCACCGGCGAGACGCTGACGGTGCATTACAAGCTGGATACCGGTATGACCCGTCTGGGTTTCCCGGCATGGGAGCGGGAACAGACCGTTGAAAAAATCGCGGCTTGTGCAGCGCTGCCCGGCCTGCGCAGCGAGGGAATTTTTACGCATTTCGCAGTTGCGGATGTGCCGGAAGGGGAGCCATATACTGCATTGCAGTTTGAGCGCTTTGTCGGTGTGTGCAGCGACCTTGCCGCGCGCGGCATTGACTTGCCGCTGCGGCATTGTGCCAACAGCGGCGCGATCCAGAGCTATGAGCGCATGCACTGCACGATGACGCGCGCAGGTATTATCCTGTACGGTTATCGGCCGGACGCGTCTGTGCCGCCTGCGCTTGACCTGCATCCTGCGATGACGGTCAAGGCGCGCGTGGTGCAGGTGCGCGATATCCCGGCGCACACGACGGTCAGCTATGGCCGTACGTTTGAAACGGACGAGCCGATCCGGATGGCTATTGTTTCCATCGGTTACGCGGATGGTTTTCTGCGCACAGGCTCGGGGAAAGCGCATGTCGTGCTTGGCGGACAGAAAGCGCCCGTGCTGGGCCGCATCTGCATGGATATGTGCATGGTGCGCGTGCCGGATGGGGTAGATGTGCGCCGTGGCGATGAGGTTACGGTATTTGGCCCGGGCGTGTGGACGGCGGAGGATGCCGCTGCCGCCGCCGGTACGATTTCCTATGAAGTCATCTGCGCTGCCAGCAGCCGTGTGCCGCGTTTTTATCAGAACTAACAACCGCGCGCCATAACGCATAGGATGAAACGGGAAGAAATTCCCATCCGCGCGGGCGCGAAAACCCAAACGGCTGTTATATTTTTGCGCACCGCGGGAAAAATAGGTTTGCGGACAAACCGCAAATCTATTTCATCGGAGTGTGAACCAACGTGGACAGCAGTATCAAACGGGGAGATATCTACTATGCCGATCTCAGCCCGGTGGTCGGCAGCGAGCAGGGCGGGGTGCGCCCGGTCCTGATCGTGCAGAACAACGTGGGCAACCGATATAGTCCGACCGTGATCGCCGCCGCCATTACATCGCAGATCAACAAGGCCAAGATGCCCACGCATATTACGCTCGGCGCGCCAAAGTATGGTCTGACCAAGGATTCTATCATTCTGACCGAGCAGATCCGCACGCTTGACAAGCGGCGGCTGCGCGAGAAGATGGGATCGCTCGATGAGAAGGCGATGCGTCATGTGGACGAAGCGCTGGCGGTCAGCTTTGGTTTGGGATCGGTGCAGGGCTGAGGGCATAACGATAGCAAGAAACGCGTATCCTGATATAGGATACGCGCTTTTTATTGGGGGTGCGGCTGTGCGGGCAGAGATAACATATATGGGCGAGCCGGTGGGCTGGCTGAACTGGGAACCGGATGGGTTCGGCGTACGCGTTGCAGTGGACTGCGAAAAACCGACCGGCGCGCCGCTGCTGCTGCGCTGCTATGGAGATACCGGTGGTCAAGCGCTGCTGGTTGGACTGCTCGCGCCGGAGGACGGCCGGCTGCGTTTGCGGCGGCGTTTGACGCGTGAAACGCTCAAAGCCGCAGGCTGTACGGACGGGCCGCCCAAAGCATTTTATCTGGCAGAGCGACCAATGGAGGACGGGCAGCTGCATGAGCCATCATTGCGGGCGGAACCGGAGAAGAAGGAACCGCTGCCGCAAGCAGCGGACACGTCGGACGAGAAGCCGCTGCAGACAGGGGATGCCGTGCTGGATGCGCTGCTGTCTGACGGTGCAGTGCGCGCAGAGCGACAAGGCACAGGCGTGCGTCTGCGCTGCACATTTGCGCCTGACAGGCCGTTCGCGCTTGCGCCCGCGTTTGTATTGTGCAGGGTGGAAGGGGGAGAGGCGGTGCTGGACTGGACAAAAAAGGACGCAGCCGATACGGCTGCATCCCAAAAGACAGAGAAATTTACTTGACGATCGTTTTGACTTCCATATAGTAGCGTTTTTCGTGCGCTTCTCCCATGGAGAAAGTCTTGCGCGGCAGAACACCATCGAACACAACACCGCGGAACAAGTCTTTTTTGGCGATGTCCGGCAGGATAAAGCCCAAATTGCCTTGCTTGTCGGACAGCGAACGGACAACGTCTTCGCCGTGAATGTAGTCGATGCGTGCGGAGGGATGCTCCTCCAGATAAGCATCGAGTGCGGTCTGCATGGTTGCGACCGGAATCGACCACTTAGGCCCTTCGACTACGAGCACGCCCTGCTTGCCTGCGGCAAAGAACGGGAAGGCATGCGCTGCCGGATCGGCGGGCGTTTTGTCCGCGATACGGGCATTGCAGCCCTGTGCTTCATAAAATGCGATCAGGCTGCCAAGCAGCTCATCCGGATCGACACCGAACACGACACGGTGGATCGGCTCGATAATCAGGCTTTCGTCATGGATGTTGACCACTTCGACCAGTGCGTAGCGTGCGGGGTGGTCCTGCTGCTCCTCGGGGGACAGCTCGGCCTTGATTTCCTCCCAGTAGGCCTTGGCGGTCGCCATCGAGTGGTTGCCGTCGCCTACGGCGTAGGGGAGCAATGCCTGCGCGTCCGTGCAGCCGTACTTGCGATTGAAGGCTTCACGGTCACACAGCGCTTCCAGACCAGCTTCGATTGCGTCTGTTTGCGCGCCCTTGGGGATGAACCAGCCAGTGATATGGCCGCCGCCCTGCATCAGGTCGGTATCGTATACCTTTTCGAGTGCGTCGGTTTGCGCAAACAGCGGCTCGATGATCTTGCGGTCGGGATCGTCGATCAGGATCATGATATGCGGCAGCTCCATGCACGCGCCCTGACGGACTTTCAGGCGCGGCGGGATACGCTCGACAACGGTTTTCTCAGTCGGACGGATGAGCGACGCCGAGCCGGGTGTATACTCATACGCTTCCAGATCGACCGCAAGCACAATGCCGCGGCGCGGGCAACTGCCGCCCGACCAACGCTCGGTCAGGATAACGCCGGCAGGCAGCGTGCGCAGCGTGCCGTCTTCCACATAGCGGCGCATGGTGCGGTGGATTTCAGCGGTGCGTTCAGCGACATTCGCGTCTTCGAGGTAGACCTCAGGTAGTGTCAGCCGCAGGGTAGAGGGGGCGGAACCAACGGTACGGTCGGTCTCGGCCCAGTATTCGGGCTGGGATGTGTATTGGTCGCAGGCGATGACCGCCCATTTGGAAAGATCCGTGCCTTCGCGGGGCAGCATGATTTCGGGAATGCGGGTGCAGCGGTTTGCCATGGTTGCATGACCTCCTGTGTGATATCGTATCGGAATGTTATAAGTATAGCAGAAAACCGGCATTGCGGCACATATTTTTTCAATTCCTGCGAGTTTTTCGAAAAATTCTTCGTACTCTTGACGAAAGAGCGTAAATATTATACAATGTAGTTTAGAAAATGCACAGGGTTTTTGTATAAAATACAAAGAAATAGGAGGAGAAGGTTTATGTTTAAGTTCAAGGCGATTGGCGTGTCGGAAGGCTTGGCACACGCCAAGGCGTTGGTGATTAAGGAAGAGGATCTGACCGTCGTAAAGGATACGATCACCGATGTTGCTGCAGAGCAGGCTCGTGTGACCGATGCTGTGGAAAAGGCGAAAAAGCAGATCGAAGTTCTGCGTGAGGAAGCGGAAAAGAATATTGGTGCTGCGGAGGCGGAGATTTTCGACGCGCATCTGCTGATGATTGACGATCCCGACTTCATCGAAGGCATGACCAACCTGATCGATGAGGACAAGGTTTGCGCAGAGTATGCCTGCTTTGTCAACTGCGAGAATTTCCAGGCGATGTTCCGCGCGATGGATGATGAGTACATGCAGGCGCGCGCTGCGGATATCGGCGATATCTCCAAGCGTATCCTGAAGAACCTGAAGGGCATCGCGGACAATGCGCTCGATTCGATCACGGAGCCGTGCATCGTTATCGCGACCGATCTGACCCCGTCGGATACCGCCAAGATCGGCTCTAAGCCGGTTGTCGGTTTTGTCACCCGTATCGGCGGCCGTACGAGCCACTCTGCGATTATGGCGCGCTCGATGGGTATTCCGGCTGTTGCAGGCGCAGGCGATAAGGTTGACGAGATCGAAGATGGCGCTGAGCTGCTGCTCGATGGTGCAGCAGGTGAAGTGGTTGTTGCACCGGACGAGGCGACCCTCGCGCAGTTTGAGGAGAAGAAGAAGGCAGAGGATGCCCGCAAGGCGATGCTCGCGCAGTTTAAGGATAAGCAGGGCGGCACAAGTGACGGCCGTCGCATTGTGATCGAAGGCAATATCGGTACGCCGGACGATGCGGTACGCGTTGCTGAGCTGGGCGGCGAAGGCGTTGGCCTGTTCCGCTCTGAGTTCCTGTTCATGGACCGCGCCGATCTGCCGAGTGAGGAAGAACAGTACGAGGCTTACAAGAAGGCTTGCGAGATCATGGCGGGCAAGCCGGTCATCATCCGTACGCTGGACATCGGTGGCGATAAGGAAGTGCCCGCACTCGAGCTGGAGAAGGAGCAGAACCCCTTCCTCGGCTATCGTGCGATCCGCATCTGCCTGAACAAGACCGATCTGTTCCTGACCCAGCTGCGTGCGCTGCTGCGTGCTGCTAAGTACGGCGACCTGCGCATCATGTTCCCGATGATTTCCTCCATCGAGGAGATCCGCAACGCGAAGCAGATCCTCGAGCAGGCCAAGGATCTGCTCAAGGCTGAGGGCGCGGAGTTCAATCCGGATGTTAAGGTCGGTATCATGATCGAAATTCCGGTTGCAGCTGTCTGTGCGGATATGCTGGCCAAGGAAGTCGACTTCTTCTCGATCGGCACGAACGACCTGATCCAGTATTCCTGCGCGGTTGACCGTATCAACGAAAAGATCTCTTATCTGTATCGTCCGCTGCATCCGGGCGTGCTTCGCCTGATCGGTATGACGGCGAAGGCTGCCAACGAGAATGGCATCGAAGTCGGCGTGTGCGGCGAGATGGCTGGTACGCCGGGTATGGCGCCTGTGCTGTGCGGTCTGGGTGTAACCAACCTGTCCATGTCCGCGTCTGCGATGCTCGCGGCTAAGGCTGATCTGGCAGCGCACACCTATGCCGAGTGCAAGGAACTGGCTGACAAGCTGGTTGCTGCCCCGAGTGCGACCGATGCAGAGGCGATGTTCGCCGAGTGGCGCGGCTGATTCCTCTGGAATAGCATGCACAGCGTGAGAAAATGACAATAAGCCCGCGCGGATTTCCGCGCGGGCTTATTTTTGTGTTAGCAGGAAAAATGCACCATACGGATGTCGTACGGTGCATTTGTGCTTATTTCTGCTTGTTGGTGTGGAATACCGCGCCACGGTCAAAGATCGAAGGGGCGGTATTGATACCACCGAAGCGTTTGTCCAAGCCTTCGTCAAAGATGGATGCGGCGGTGTTGAATGGCATAAAGGGCTTGTGCTCCAGCTCTTCCTCCATTTCTTCGTCGGGCGGGGGCGGCCGGCGATTAGCGTCTTTCAGACGCTTGTTTTGCTCCAATCGTTCGATTGAGCGCATTGTACGGCCTCCTTTCAGCCCAAAACAAGGTTAGCGTACGGCTCAAAGTCTGCACGGGTAAATACTTTGCCGGTTTTGACGAATTCGTAACGGATCGCCTGTAAATAATGCTTCATGTGCACGTCGCCGTCGCTTTCCGGATCCGCTGCGGCAAGAAATGCAGCATTGAGGATGCAGTTTTTGATGTTGCCGCCGACGAACTCGAACCGTTCCGCGAGGAAGCGGATATCCACATCATCCGCGAGCGGCGTGCCCTTTGGGATGGTGGTTTTCCACAGCATTTCGCGCGTGTCCGGATCAGGGAACTGGAATTCAACGATGAACTTCATGCGGCGGAAGAAGGCGGGGTCGATGTTGTGCTTGTAGTTGGTGGCAAGGACGGAAACGCCGTCGTATGCTTCGACCTCCTGCAATAGCAGCGCGGTCTTGTTGTTGTTGGACGACTGGTTGGAACCGCCGTCGTCCGAGCGCTTGGCGAACAGGGTATCACATTCGTCAAAGAACAGGACGACGTTACACTTTTTCGCTTCGCGGAAGATCATCGAGATCGATTTTTCGGTTTCACCAACATATTTGTCGACAACCTTGGACAGGTCGACGCGGTACAGCTCGAGATTTAGTGCATTGGCGATAACCTGCGCGCACATGGATTTACCGGTACCGGGTGCGCCGAACAGCAGTACCGACAGGCCGCGGCCGTATTGGTATTTTTTTAGGTAATCCCAATCCTCATAGACCTGCTTGCGGTAGGTCATCTGGTCGACCGCGTGCTGCAGCGCCTCGCGCTGATCCTTGTTCATAACGATGTCATCCCACGTGAAGTTTGCCGGGATACGCGTGGCCTTTTGGGTCAGCTCGTGGCTCATCTGCGCATTGCAGGCTTTGAACAGCTTGTCGCGCGAAATCAGGATCTCCTTGTCCATCGAGGCAAGCGTACGGCCCTGATGCAGCGCGCTTTTGATCTTGCCGCCGGTGAACAGGAACTTGGTGGCAAGCTCGGTCAGGTCGACATCCTCGCCCAGCGCGTAGCCGTCCGCATAGTGCTGCCAGAGTGCGATGCGCTCGCGGTTGTCCGGTGTAGGCAACTCGAGGTGCGCGAAATCAAGTTGGGTCATCTCACGCAGCGGCAGTTTGTCGCGGCTGTGTGTGAATACAGCGACACCACGGTCGGACAGGCGCTCGAAGCACAGATCCATATAGCCGAAAAAGCGTTCCTTATCCTCTTCACGGTAGGACAGGTTGGTCAGGCAGCAGCAGGCCTCGGTCAGCAGACATTCGCGTGCGACTGCCCACAACGCCTGCTGGACAAAATTGAAATCATAGCCAAACAATTTTGCGCCATCGACCGTGATGCAGCGCAGCCCTTTTTGCGCGCAGAAGTGCTGAATGGTGAAGCGGCGGCCTGAGCCTTCGTCGCCGTAGATGGAGAACAGGCGCACGCCGTCATCGTAGGCGATGGTCAGTGCGTCGAGCACATTCTGGTTGGCGAGGAACGGATCGAGCTTTTTATCGCTTGTCAGCATGGAGAAAAAGCGCTTGTAATTCTGGTCGATGCGCAGCGGTTCGCTGCCAAATAGAAAGTCGATCAGGCGCTTATCGGGCGAGACGATCGTCGAAAACGGCAGGGCATTGTTGACTTTGAGGTCAAAGATAGGCGCGAGCTGTTCGAGCGCACGCGACATTTCACCATAGGCGGTGCTGATCGAAAAATCTTTGCCGTAGTAAACGCGGGCGGCGGATTCGATGCTGGGTGCGACCAGATTACCGTTCTGACCGATCACCTGAAAGATCGAAGCATAGTTGGTCTGCGTCGAGGAAAGGATGGCGCAGGCAAAGCAAAAAAGCGAAAAATCGCTCAAATGCAGCGTTTCGGACAGCTGGTGCAGCGGCAGCGGCACCTCGGTGACAGCGGCGCGCTGACGCAGCACGGAGAGCATGGATGCAATATCCGCTTCCGGCTCGGGTTCGATATCGCTGACCTCGCTGGCAAAATCCGCGAAAAGTTCGTCAAATTCGCTGCTGAAAGCATCATCTGACTGCTCATCCTGAAATGCATCCGGAAGGCTGTCGTTTGCAACAGGCGACTGTGCATTGAGGAAATTGCTCACATGCTGCTGGCACAGGCTGCAGGCAATCTCGAGATCGGGATAAAGCACGTTTTTGAGGCTTCCGTTTTCTGCGGTGAACGTCTGTGTCAGCCGATATGTATACTGATTGAGCAGATGGTCCACGCAAGCGAACAGATAGCTGGTGTATTGTGTGTAGCTGTCAAATGGGGTCTGCGCGGATGCTGGGTCAAACAGCTGCTGCATGTTCATGACAGGTGTCCTCCGTTGTCTGATACGGTGTTGGGGGTGCCGTTAAAGATATAACCTGCTCCGCGTACAGTCTGGATGATGCCGGTATGGTCCGGATCGATTTTTTTACGCAGGTTGGAGATATGTACCATCACCGTGCGGGTGTCGCCGGCGCTGTCCGCCTTCCAGATATGCTGATACAGCTCGTTATACAGCAGCAGCATTTGTGGGTGGTCGGCAAAAAAGAGCAGCAGCTCATACTCGATTGCGGATAACTGGATCGGCTTTTCTTCGCCTTTGAGTAAAACACAATGGTGCTCGGTATCAATGGTAAAGCTGGCATATTCCCGACGGCCGGGCTGCGGTGTGGCCGGTACGGTGCGGTGGCGGCGCAGGTTTGCTTCGATGCGCGCAATCATTTCACCGTAGTTGAGCGGTTTGACCATATAATCATCCCCGCCGGACTGCAGTGCGTGAATGATGGTTTGGCTGTCGTCAAGACAGCTGGTGAAGATAATCGGGCATTGGGATTTTTCGCGGATCAAAGTGCATAGCTCGGTTCCCTGCTGATCCGGCAGGACAATATCCAGAATGATCAGGTCGAAAGCTTCATTTGACATGAGTTCAAGTGCTTCGGCGCACGAATAAGCGGCAGCCGACATATAGCCGGCATGCTTGAGATGCAGACGAATGATGTTAGAAAGATCCGGATCATCCTCCACCACTAGAATTTTAATCATGGTGTCAGCGCTCCTCCTTTAAAATGCAATAGTATGCCGCTCAAAGATAATGCATACGATAGGGCGAAAAATTTTCTTATATTTATCATAGCACGCCGTTTTTTTTTCTGTCAATTAAATCGGCTGTATGACGAAAAATTTTTACCGGCATCCAGAATAATGATTGCGGATAGAAGTCAAAAACGCTATACTATTTATATATTGGATAGAAAAGCAGTACGCCGCAGGGGACTGGCGTAAGCTCATGATATGAAGAATAATGGGGTTTTCAGATGGGTGAAACGGATATGACAGAGCGGGAACGGAATAAACGCATATATATTGCGGGTATCTGCGCGATGGTGATCGAGGTTTTGCTTTGCGTGCTGGGCGGGATGCAGCTGCTCAGCGGCTGGGCGATTTTGATCGGTGCGTTAGTGTGCGCAGTCATTGGGGTATATGCGTATCGACTGCGTGAATGTGAGCAGAAGAACGAAGCGCTTTCGCTGCAATTAGAGCAGGAACGTGCGGAGGTACGGCAGCTGCAGGAGAGGCTGGAGCAGGAACGACAGAGTTCCAGGGAATTGCTGGAGCAGGAGCGCGCTTCGGCGCAGCGTGAACTGGTTGAAGTGCGGCTGGCTTGTGAGAAACGGAATGAGGCGTTTTTCAGTCAGGTTTCACACGAATTGCGTCTGCCGATTTCGGTTGCCGTCGGATATGCGGAGCTGCTGCGTGACGGTGTTGTTGAGGATCTGGATGAGCAAAGTGAATATCTCGGAAAAATTGTGGAACGGCTGCATTATGCTAACGAATTGATTGGTCGGAACCTGTCTGAGGTGCGCGACGATGCAGAAGATATCTCTGTCGGGCTGCATAAGGTTTCCTTCGATTTGGTGGAGTTTTTGCGGCGTGGTCTGGAGGATTTCTGCGCTGTAACGCGGGAAAAGGAAATCGATTGTCAGTTGGTTACGCTGGAGCCGTCGGTAATGGTGCAGGCCGATCCTGTTCTGCTGCAGCATGTTTTTGATAATCTGGTCGAAAACGCTATGAAATATATGGGGCGGCCTGGAACCGTAACGTTTATGCTGGCGCGGCAGGACGATGGGATCGTGCTTACCTGCCGGGACGATGGCTTGGGTATGAGCAGTGCGCAGGCGGCACATATCTTTGAAAATGGCTTCCGGGGTGCAAATACACATGACCAAACCGGCAGCGGACATGGATTACACTTGGTAGATATTATTGTACATGCGCATGGCGGCAGCTGCCGGGCAGAGAGTGAACCGGGCATGGGTATGCGTATCATACTGCATTTGCCGATCCTTGATCAGGTCGAAGATGCTACATAATGTGTCTGGAAATAGGGAAAAGCACACATTTTGTGTATAATACACAAAATATGTGCTTTTTATTTGTGGCAATAATGAAAAAAGGGATACGCTGACAGCTTTTAGACAATCTTTAGTTTTGTAATAAAAAATTATGCTATAATATGGTTAATGTGCACGAACTATGGAGGCAGTGTGATTATAGGCAGCCACGGGCTGCCGGATTCAACCACACCGGACGGGGAGCATGTGGGCGTTCGGGGACGGTTAAGAAAATGGGGTGCTTGCGTTGAATAATAAACAGCTTTTTCCGTTTGAACGGAATCGTTACTATGTCGGAAAGCTGCTGACCTCGGCGGACTTTCAGGCAGAGCAGACTTATGCGGGAAATAAGCGGCGTTTCCTCAATGAAATGCTGTTCGGTCAGGGTATTGTCTGCGGCCTTGGCGTATATGCGTTGGATGATGTTTCGCTGATGGTCGAGTCCGGCGTCGCGCTGGACAGTTGGGGACGTGAACTTGTACTGGATAATTCGATTGTGCGCAAGTTGAGCACAATCGAGGGTTTTGATACGCTTGAGACAGATTGCGTCAGCCTGTGCCTGCGCTATGATGAAAAGCCGGAGCAGCCGGTTTATACGGTAAACCGCCGCGATCAGGAAGAATATGAGATGAACCGCCTGCGCGAAGGCGTATCTCTTGTTCTGGTTGATACGAATCAGGCCGCAGCGCCGGAGCCGCCGGAAAATGAATTTTTCAGCCGTATATCGATGTTTCAGAATGAGGACTACACGGTTGAACTGAGCATCCCGGCATTTATCCCGTGCGGCAGCCGCGTGCGGATGACGGTGACGGTGACTAAGCTGTCCGCGTCTGCAATACCGTTTTCCATGGAATGTACGCTGCAGTCGCCTGCACTGGCTGCGCAGGACGGTTCCCATGAGACTAAGATCAACATTGCCGATGCAACGCCCGTCCAAGGGGAGCGGATCGTACGTCATGTGTGGCTGACGGCGCAGCAGCGCCCCGCGCCGGATTCTGTCATTATTGCAGAGCCGGGCCGTGTGGATATCCGTCTGGCAGGGCAGCGCGTGCAGGTTATGGAGAAAATGTCCGCGCGTGCAGTAATCGAGCAGACCGATGCAGAGTCGATCATCGAGCGGGAACTGGCACGCGTCAGTCTGGAGACCCGCGCCATGGCCGCCGGAGAGGATTATATCCGCTTGGCTGAGTTGAAGCTGCAGCGGACACAGAATAACTGCATCATCGAATCGGTACGCGAAAATGGCGTTAAGCAGTTTGTCCGCACAAACGTTGATGAAGCGCAGCGCCGTCTGCTGCGTACATATTACGGTGATAAAAATGATATGCCGCAGCTGCAGCAGCCGGCTGCTCCTGCAGCGCAGGGTGAAACTGGCCCATTGATGCCACGTGAACCGCTGTTTGCGACTGGGTTGTGTGAAATTCCGATCAGCCGCGAAATGCGACCGGGGCAGGTGCTCTATTCTGACGAGATTATGCACGGACTTGGCAAGGGAGATGTCTTTGTCAGCGTCGGCTTTGAATATCTGTCGGAAGACCTCAAGACCAATCAGATGGCGCGCAATATTATCTATGGCAACGCGGATCTGTTTGCCGATGAACAGATGCCGGTGCCGCAGGCAGAGCTTGCCGTCAAGGTAATGAGCGACCGGGGGAGCTTTATGGTCGCGGCGCGCATGCAGGAGGAAACTTCGAACGCGCTGCTTGTGCTGCGCTGGATGGCTTATAAGATTCCGGCAGCAGGTGATAAGCTGGAGAGCGACATTAAGGGCAAACGCATCTCTGCAATGCCGCCCACCATTGTTATGGGCACGCGTGATAGTCATTACTTTAACGTACGGTTCCACAATATGGAGCCTTGCACGCTGACCTATACTTTGACGGAAAAGGGCTCCGGCGAGATCACGACGGACGGCGTATATACCGCGCCGGCGCGTGAGGGCGTGTATGAGATCCGCATCGCCTGTACGGATGACCCGATGATCAGCACCTACGCATATGCCGTGGTGAAAAAGAATAACGAGTCCGCAGCGGAACAGCCTGCGGCAGAGGAATAAAACTGCGCATCCATATGCGCACGGAAGGGATGGGTTGAATCTTGATATATCGCATGGAGCATATGCTGCTTGAGCCCATCCACGAGGTGCTGCGGGGCACGCAGAATGATGTGCTGATCTGCCGCGACAGAAACTCGCCCGTCGGTGCGACATACACCCTCTGGGTAGTGCATGACCGGGGATGTATCCGTACGCTGCTTGACCTTTTTGAAAATTCGCCGCGTGACCTGCTGGAAGGGGAATCGCCTTATCTGGCCCGGTTCGCGGAGGGGGAGGACCTTTGCTTCCTCTTTGAATATCGCCCGCCCAGACCGCTGATGCGGTTTGCACCCGGCCAGGCGGAAAGCGTGCAGCAGCGGGAACGGATCAGCATTGATCTGGTAATGGCCTGTTTGGCAAGTCCGATGCCGTTTGCCCTGTTGTGCCTGCTGCTTGAGCAGGGATGTGTCAGCATCGCACAGGACGGTTCCATTTATTTTACTTACGAAGCAGATCTTTCCCGGCTCAACCCTACGGATGGAGAGGCAATGTGCGCTGATCTTTGCGTATCGGTTGTGCTGGAACTGCAGCAGGAGGACACCAACCTCAAAAGCATGAAGCTGCTGCATATGAAGCTGGAAAAGTCCGCGTATCAGAGCCTAGCTGAGCTGTACCGTGATATTCGCCTAACGCTTGTACCGGAAAAGAAACCGTCATGGCGTAAGAGGCTCAAGGGGCTTTGGCTGCGAAACAAGGATCGGTGGTTCCGCTGGCTGCTGCGGCTGTCTGTGGTGATCGTGATTTTAACGCTGCTGGTGCTGCTGTCGCAGCTGATTTTCGGTGATGTGCCGTTGTTCCGTCTGTTTGAACATTCCATGGATGTGGTCGGAACCGAACGATTGGCCGGAGGCGCATAAAACACCCGCCTGCCGGCGGAATAGAGGGGAGAAACCGCAATGAGAAAAAAGTGGCTTGTGGTCGTGCTGCTTGTCGTGTTGGCAAGCCTTTGCGCGCTGCTGCTGCCGCTGGATCTGCTGCCGCTCGAAGCAATGTCACAGGAGATGACGCTTGATGCGGACGGCAGTGTCTACATGGTGTCCAACGACAATGTGCGTTCACGGATCATTGCAGCGGATTATGACGGCCGGGTGGAATATTGCTATCAGGAAAGCAGCCGCAGACAAGGCCGCGTCAGTTCGATCGGCGCGGTTGCCGTATCGGATGGCGAAGTGTTTTTTATCCGGCGAACCGGAAGCGACCGGATGATTTCTTTTGACAGCTGGGAGCTGGTCAAACTGGATATGGCGACAGGGGAAACCGAAACGCTGTATACAGATGAGACCGGAAACACAGAAGCGACCGGCGTTGCTGTTTCCGATCGCATGGTTTATGTATCCTGCATTGGGGAATCCAGCAAAGCAGGCGTCAAGATTGATACTGTGGAGCTGCACAGGCTCAATCTGGACGAGGAAAACAGTGAAATGCTGCCTGTCACCGCGGCGGATGTCGACGAAGGCAAGTCGGTGGTGACTGCCGCATATAGCGGAGGCAGCACAATATGTGCATTGCTGACGGATGGCACGCTCGTCAGCACAAGCGGCCGGTTGCTGGAGCAGGTGGCTGTGCCGGAAGAGAGCGCACCCATAGGCGGTTTGCAGGCATCCAACGGCTACCTTTGGGCGCGCGGTGCCCAGCCGGGCGAATTCCTGACCGGTACCGCTTATCGGATGCGTGCGCGTGAGATGAGCGAGACGGTATTGTCCGGTGCGGCAACTTCTAACCAGCTGGTGCTGCGGGTATACACCGGGAATGATAAAGCGGCACTGGCGCGTTCCGAAGGGGAAGACGTCCGTCTGGTTGAGCATCTGAAAATACCGTTTGCTATTCGGCTGCAGATGCGCTGGGTAGCCATGTTGGTCGCTGCAGGTGTGACGCTGTTGCTGGCGCTGCTTGTGCTCGCTGCACTGCGTTTTGCGTTAGGGCATCGTCTGCGCAGCAGACTGACTGCGTCGATCGTTGGTCTGCTTGGTGTGTTCTTTGCAGTCGTTATGCTGATATCGGTGTTCTGCTGCTTGCAGGTGCGCGATGAAGGCACAGAACAGACTGCGTCGTGGTACGCGCAGAATATGGCGTCTACCCTGACTTATGGTTCCATCTCAGGCGGTGCGGATACGCAGTCGCCGCAAGCGCTTTTAGGGCTTTCGGATGATACGGACGCTTCGGTCGCCTGCGTTGTCTACTCCTTGCAGGAGGGCGGGGAGACGCCGGTCTATGCGTCGAGCAACGGACTGACAGCAAACGCAGATGTTTTGCGGTGTGTCCGTGAAACCGCTCAGCGCGGTTATTCGAACAGTATGAAGACAGTGTTCGACGGTCGAAACGCCAGCCTGTGTGCGGTTCCGGTGCGGCAGGCTGGCGAGGTCACCGCAGTGCTCGCTGCACTCGTTTGTGAAGCTGACTATTCATGGTACGAAGTCGGCGGGCTGGGCCTGTTCTTGGGGATGGCTGTCCTGCTGTTCCTGCTTTGCGCGATTGCAATGACGCTGATCGTACGGCGTCATCTGCGCCCGGTTGTACCGCTGGCCGAGCAGATGGATCGACTTGCGATTGGCGACACCAACCTTGATGAGGTTGCGTGTGCGGATGATGAGCTCGGCCGCCTGTGGCAGTCTCTGAAAGAGCTGTCGGTCGGCATGGCGATCCGCGATTATGAGTTGAATATGACTCTGGACTCCTGCCGGCGCTTTGTGCCGCACAGCATGGAACAGCTGCTTGGCCGCGGCACGGTAACGGAGATCGCTGCCGGTGATATGATCGCCTCTGACGGCGCGCTGGGACTGATTTCTTTCAACGATAATGAGCAGAAGAGAACTTCCCTGAACGACCGTGAGTTCATGGATTATGTCAACAACTGCTTTTTGAGTGTCAGCCGCAGTATCCGTCCGCAGGGCGGCGTGATGCTGACCGGCGGTTTTGACCTTTCTGCCGTACGGGTTTTGTTCGCGCAGTCGCCGGATAAGGGCGTGCGCGCCATGCTCAGCCTGCTTGGTGATAATGGCGGCAAACACTGCTCCGCGCTGCTGCACCACGCGCATTTCCTGTATGGCGTAGCCGGAGTACATGATGAAGCGTTTCCGTATCTTGCGTCGTCCGAGGTCAGCTTTTTCAGCGGCAAGCTGGCGCAGCTGGCTGAAACCGGATGCCGTTTGGTTGTGACGGATGCCTTCCTCAAAACGCTCAGCGAGCGGTTCAGTACCCGTTATATCGGCTTTTTCGCATCAGCGGATGGGAAAAATCTGTATAAACTGCATGAAGTGCTTGACTGCTACGGTGAATTGGAACGCACCCAGCGTGAGCAATATGACAAACGCATGCAGGAAGCGATCCGCTGTTTCTATCAGAATGATTTTTATCTGGCGCGCAATCTGTTCCTTGCGATCTTGCGCATGGCGCCGCAGGATGGCATCGCACGCTGGTATCTGTTTGCCTGCGAGCATTACTTCAATGCAGGCGTAGGCGAGGAAGCCCGTTACGACCTGTTTGGTGTAACACATTAAATATCCATTCTATTGTGAAAGGGGGCCGGAAGCCCGTTGAATCGACTGTTTAATACATTGTTCTCAGCATTCCGCGCGAAGGCGACCGGCTTCTGGAACAAGTTCCGGCTGCTGCTGACCCCTTCGTTTTGGCAGACCAAGGTTATTTCCAAGCTGCGGCAGTTTTTCAGCAAACTGTTCGATGTCCGCCCCCGGGATAAAAAGGATTATTATCCGGTATTTCGCTGGCTGGTCAGTAAGCGCTTGGCCTATGCGATTGTGGTTTCCCTTTGCGTGGTCTGTGTGGTTGTGCTGTGGCAGATCGGATCAGGTTGGATTGCAAAGTCGGGTACGGGTGATCCGACGTATCGATATAATTCGATTGTACTGAAATTTTATAGTGGAAAAGCCCGCGTAACCGCGCATGATGGCTATGTGGCATATGTTGGCGACGTGGAAAAAGGCGCGGCTGAAGGACAGGGTACGCTGTATAATGCCAACGGCGATCTGGTTTACGAAGGCGCGTTTTCCGGCAGCCAGTACAACGGTACAGGAACGCTGTATTATCCCGGCGGGGGCGTACGGTACTCCGGTGAGTTTGTCGAAAACCTGTATGATGGCACCGGTAAGGAATACAGCGTGGGCGGCGTGCTTGAATATGAGGGCGGCTATTCCCGTGGAAAACGCTCAGGCACTGGCAAACTGTATAACGCAAGCGGCAGCGCAATCTATGCCGGGTCATTCCGCAGCGGTGAGATCGTGTATGATGAACTGCTCGGTAAGTCCATGGCGGAAGCAGCGCAGATGTATACCGGTACGCAGATCCTGTATTCGACGGAGGATGAGTCCTGCATTGATATGAAGGAAATCGGCGTTGTGTGCGGTCTGAAGGACGGATCGAAGTCGCTGGAGCCGGAATGGACGGTGGAGGCAGTATTTGTACCGTCCAGCAGTATCCAGATTGATGGTGTGACCTGCTCTTCGATCAGCGAAGTAGCCGCGCAGCTCGGTATCACTGAATATGAGGGCGAAAGTCCGGTGCTTTTGGCCGAAGCGGTTACGATCAATAGCCTGACGGGTGACAGCGCGCTGCGTTTCGATAAGGTGGATATGCAGACCGACAGCACATTTGAGGAAGCGGTCAATGTGACCGAATATGATCAGAATCAGCTGGCATACCTGCATTCGTTTGCGCGCGACGGCGTACTGTATACCTTCTATACCAGCGAGGAAAATGGGGAGCGGTTCGACTTCTATTCCGTTTCTCTTGTGGAGTAAAATTTGATGTTTTGCAGAAAGGAGGCAAAGGATGGGTAAGGTTTCAATCGGCCGGCGTATGGCTGGTGCTCTGGTTGCTGTTTCGATGATAGCGGCGGTATGCAGCCCGTCTTTTGCCGGCGCAGCAAATAAGACCCTGCTGCAGGCACAGGCACAAAGCATGGCTGTTGCCAACAGCTCGGATATTTCAAAAAAGACAAATGAGATCACGCTGCAGAAAATGAAATACGTTGAGGCGGTCGATGCGATCAAGGCAAAGGTTAAAAACCTGACTTCGTTCCGCTGGACGCCGCTGCTTAGCTTCAAATTCCCGGAAAAACTGGATATGACCGAGGAATATGATCTGCAGATTAAGCCCATCACGCTGCAGGCGGACATCACCACCATGCAGCATGAGCTGAACGATCTGCGATATGCGGCACTGCTTGAGGTTAACACGGCCTATCTTGAGACATATATCCTGCAGGAAAAGGTCGCTTTCACAGAAGAAAGGCTGGAAAATGCGCAGACGGAATTGGAACGAAACCAACTGCGGCTGCGTACGGGCGATGCAACGCAGGCAGATATTGATAAAATGCAGAAATCGGTCGATACGCTCGAGAATGAGCTGACGACGCAGAAAAGGAATTTTGAGACTGCGAAAAGCAATTTGTCTGATATCATCGGCATGGATGTGACTACGGGTTACACCTTTGCCGACAGCATGTATACCGCGGCGATCCCGCGCGAAAGTCTGGAGGATATCACCAACTACACCCTTGAGAACGATCATGGGTACTATTCGGCGAAAATGTCCGCTTCGACCGCGCTGCTCAATCTCAATGCTTACGAAAGCCTGATGCGCAACCAGTATGGCGGCAAGATGAACCGCATCATGTCGTTTGTCAATGCGGCAAAAAACGGACAGGATGTCGACTATGCCGCGTTCCAGATCGCTTATAAAGAGATGTTGACCGATCTGGATAGTCCGTGGGCAGGCAGCTTCCGTATTCTGTTTTTCCGGTTCACGAAAGAGTGGCTCAAAGGCGAGATTTCGGGCACAAGATACATCGAAAATGAAATGTATGCCCTGTATACCGCTTGTATGGAATATGCTAATGCCAAAACCGAGCAGGAAAGCACGGAGGAAGCTTTGCGTAAGGAGGTCTCGACGCAGTACGAAACGATCGTTTCGGCAGAGAACGCATATCGTGCGATGAAGGACAGCGCTGAGGAAATGCGGCAGGATTACGAGCAGCTGCTTGCGCTTAACCGCATGGGCAAGGCAACCTATGAGGAAGTCAGTGACAAACTGTCCGAATATCAGAAAGCGCAGCTGGAAACGCTCGACCTGCTCAGCGATTATAACGAAGCGCTGTATTCGTTTGACCACTTGACCTGCGGCGCGGTTTCCAAGTATTTTGCGGGCGAATCCCTGATGACTGAAAGCGGCTCGGCGGCGGATAGCTTTGCTGAGATCGATACGCCGGATGGCGCATACTACCACCTTTATACCTCTGTGGAGGATATGGTGTTCACCTTTGGCGTAGAGATTCCGGAGGGTTACACGCCCGAGGTCACTGACTTTGAACTTTGGTATGAAAACCAGCAGATCGGTGAGCGTACCGCGATTACCGAAGAGATCCGGCACCTTGCGCTGGATTATGGGGAGAGCTCGACCCTGACGCTGCGTATGTATAACGGGGATGAGTTTGTCGGCGAGTGTGAGATCGACGCACGCGTCCCGCGTGATACGATCGACTTTTTCCAGAGTGAGCAGACCGGTGGAGAGGAGCAGATCGGCACCTACACCATGACAGCTTCCACCGTGGGCGATATGACGATGACGACACTTTCGCTGTCGATTGACGCATCGGTGGGTGCCAAGTCTTTCCTTGTCACCTATGACGACGGAAAGTCGGTCGGCTCGTCTGAACCAACGGCGATTGATGATTCGCTGCGGTATTTGACCATGCTGGCAGCGAGCGCCGAGGACATTCGCTTGGTACTGTATGATGAGAACCGAAACGAGATCTGCACCGCATATCTCAAGGAATCTGGGCAGACCGTATGGCGAAGCACTGAGGAATAAGACCGGGGAGGAAAACATGAACCGACATAAAAGATTGATCGGGCTGTCCGCAGTAGCGGCGGCGTTGATCGGCCTGATGACATGGGTCTTCTCGGGCGCAGTGTGGAACGAGGAGGAGGCCGTACAGTTCACAGCTGCCAAATTCGATAGTATTGAGGATTCGACACTGTTGATCGGCACGCACCTGATCCACCTGAGCGCACTCAACGATTCGATCTACGAGGTTGCACAGGCTTCAGCGGAGGAATCAGGGCAGAGCAATATCTATTATAAGTCCGAGTTGGCGGATGGTGCGTGGTTTGATATCACGACCGCATCCAGCCTTGCGGATATCACGACGGGCGGCACGCCGGTCACAACCGATTCGCTGACCAGCCTGTATCTGACGCATCACACCAAGTCGGACGGCAAGACCTATGACCTGCGCACCGGCGAGGAGGTCAGCCTGCAGGATATCAATGATCCTTATGATCTGGAAGGCCTGGATGAACTGTTCCCGCTGAAAAACCAGTATGATCTGATTCAGGAGCAGCAGAGCGGCAGCACTGCGGGTAAGGAAAAGGCGGCGCGCATTGAAGAAATTTTCGGTCTGGATGTACAAAACGATACGACAGATGAGGCGGACCGTTGGCTGGATGCGCTGCAGCGCTATTACGATGTGCTGGCTGAAAACGACGGCGGCGCCGACGAGATGGATATGGTGCAGGAGGTTATGAATGCGGTCGACGCAATCCGCCGCACCGAAGTATTCACCATTGTCGAGGCGGAGCTCAAAACCTACACTGAAGAGCTGACCAGCATGGCGGATACGCAAGATGAGGATGGCGAAACGGTCGCCGCCGAAGGCGGTGACAGTGCGCTGCAGACTGCGGCAAACGACAGCTATTCCAATGTGTCGACTTCGCTGATCGAGTATCAAGGCAAGCTGCTTGACCCGGGCACAACGATTGCGAGCGAGGAAAAATACAACCTCAGCCAGCAGTTGATCACGCAGGCTGAAGCAAATAACCACAGCGGCTGTGACGATACCGTTGCCCGATTGCTCGCGCTGGAGAATATCCAGAACAGCGTGGTTGCCAATCAGGAGGTCGAACTGAGCGAACTGGACGACGTGCTGCTGCCCAAATCGACCGATGCTTACCTTGCCAGACTCAAGGCGGGCGAGAGCAGCGATTACAAGAAGCAGAAAAGCGGCAATGCCGCGCAGGCGCTGCTAAGCAATCTGATCCGGCAGGGGGCGAGTGAAGCCAACACTGCGCGCACGGAGCTCGAAGCCTATATTGAAGCCGAATGTCTGCGCCTGACGAATGCGGACGGCATTAAATTCATTGATAAGCGTCTGGATGACGCAGTCGGTTATTATGATCAGGTCGCAAACGATGATTTTGCCGACGCACTGAACGAAACCGTAGATGACCATATCGCTTTCCTGCAGCAGAAGAAACGCGAGCTGGAGCTCAACGCGGGCGGCAATGAGCTCGATAAGCTGCTGGCGGAAAAAGGTGATCTGCAGACGCAGATGATGAGCGCGTTGGATAAAAACGACTTGACCGGCGCAAAGGATCTGGAAAATCAGATCGCTGCACTGGATGAGAAAATCGCAAACCTGCAGGCAGAGCAAAACAGCGAGTTGGCTGATCTGCAGAATAAAAAGCGTGATCTGGAAGATCAGATCAACAGCGGAAGCGGCGACAAGGATGCGCTGCAAAAGCAGCTCAATGCGCTGAATGCCGAAATCGAAGGCGTGATGGCCGGTATGGCAGATGGCTCGGCCGGCAATCTGATTGCAACGCTCCAACAAGAGTGCTTGGATATCATCGGAGCAGACGGCAACGACGCTTCGGCGATCGGCCTGCTTGAGGACAAATTGAACACGCTGGGCGGCATGCTGGACGGAAACGCTGCGTCGGTATTCCCGGTGCTCAAGGATCTGCATCAGAAAATGGCGCTTGAGCGTGATGTCAACGACGACAGCAGCTATAATGATGCGATCGAGATAGTTGAAGGGTATATCCTTGACGGGGCGGAAGCATACGAGGCGGCACTTGGTGCCGACCGTACAGCGGATGAACTAAACGCCCTGATGGATGCAGTGGATCTGTCTTCGCTCAGCGGCGATGAACAGACCATCGCCAAGATCGTTGCGCTGCGCGATTATGCTGATCAGACAAACTCGCAAAATGCTGCGAATGAAGCTTCTGCACTGGCAAATCAGGCGATGGCGAGCGGCAACCCTTATGTGTTTAGTGACATGTCCGACAGCACTTCCGAATATATCCCGACGACGGCGCTCAGCGCTTTGAGCGGCATGCGTCATGTGTGGAGCAATCGGTATCAATCGGCAACCATCGCAAAAGGACTGAACTATTATACGTTTGGCATGTATTCCGATCTGGTTGAGCGGGATAAAACCGGCGAGAAAATCGAGTACATGAACTATCCGACGAAGTTCAAGAACAGCATTTATGTCCCGGAAGATTATGCGATCGAGCAGCTTGGCATCCAGTGCCGCCCGGTAGCTGGAACCGGCCTTGCTGTGGCTATGGATGAAGATATTGAACAGGCTGCCGCCGCGCTGCTCTCAGCGCTGCTGGCAGGCTGACAGGGAGGGGGAGATCAACATGGCGGATTATCCGATCATAGCGGATGTTTCCAACTATATCGTGCGCATGCTGCGTGAGAAAATGTGCCCTGAGCCGATCCCGTCGCCCAACAATATCGAGGTTTCCACCCCGGCGGAAAGCGACGTGGACTATATCCTCGGCCTGTATCTATATGATGTACGGGAAGAGGGCGAAGTCGCAGTCCCGGCGTTCGTCAGCAGTGGACGCACGCGGCTGCGGCGGCCGTCCCGGCCGTACAGCCTGTATTACATGCTGTTTCTCAATGGTTCTTCCCAGATGGGACTCAAAGGCGGCGATGTGCAGAAGATCATTGGCCGCGCAGCACAGATCATTAACGACAGTTCTTCGGTCTCGCCCCGCGCGCTGCAGTCGTGGCTCGAGGACGATGAGCCGCCCATCATCTTTTCCCCAGCCCGCATGAGTTTGGAGGATAAGGTGCGTGTGTGGTCGGCAATCAATAAGCCTTATCAGGTCAGCTTATTTTACAAGGCTGCGCCCGTATTCCTGTCCAGTGAGATCATCGTCGATACGCCCCGCGTTATCGACGCGGAGATCCGCCTGAACCTGCGATGAGCGCGGCACAGATAAGCGAAAAGGAGGGATGCTATGGAGCCAGCGGTCATTATACGGCATCGCGCCGGATTGGTTGTGCGTCTGGTCAATACGGCGACCGGCCAAGAGATCAGGCAGAGCGGCATACGCTTTACGCGCAACGGCGAAACCGTTTTTCCCATGCAGCGGCCGGACGGTAAGCTGGTTTTCCTGAACTTCCCGTCTGACGCATGTACATTTGGAGTGCATGCAGCGCAGTTTGTGCCGCAGCAGGTCGAGTTGACAGCCGAATTGCTGGCAGGGCAGCTGCCGCTCAAGGAAATTCATCTGGTACCGGACAGAACCTATGCCGCGCGTTGGCCGTGCGATACGGTTGAGGGCGTCTGGCCCGGTATCGAACAGATCGATGCGGTCCGTATGACGGACAATGTCTGCCTGATGCAGGCGTATGACGAAAGGCGCCGTATCCTTACCCTTTTCAATCCGCACCATCTGTCGCTCGACCGAACGTATTATGCGGTGGTCGACCCGGATGCGTGCAGATATGAGCCGATCGAGATTATCGAGCAGTGCAGTGATCAGAAATTCCGCGTCGCCGCACCGCTGCAGCGTCCGTTCGGCAACTACTTTCCGGTAGCAAGGCGCATACAGGGGGCGGTTCTGCCGCAGGACCGGTATGAGCTTCGGGTGCCGGACGACTCTTCGGACCGAAGGTGGCTGGTGCGTTGGCGCAGCGGCGGGCAGGACTACTATCAGATGGTGGACTTCGCTCAGCCGGAAACTGTCACGCTGCGTTCCCCGCCAGCGGAACGGGCGGAAACCGATACGGAACAACGTGAAGGAGGGTGAAAGTTTATGGCAACAGCGGTGGTTTCGGGAGCGTCGGTGCAATGCACAATGGGCATGGCGCCGGGCCAGCTTCTCGTCACCTCGCAAGCAACGGTGTTGGCCGGCGGCATGCCGGCGGCTACGGTCACGGACGCGGCGCCGATGACCAACGTGACCCCTTGCGGCATGTGCACCTCATTGGCAAACCCGCAGGTGGCCGCAGCGACCGCAGCGGCGCTGGGAGTGCTTACGCCCATGCCCTGCGTCCCTGTCCCGGCGGGTATCTGGACCTGTGCAGGCACGCCGCTGATCGGCGGAAAGCCGGCGTTGTCCACAGACGCTACACTGACGTGTTCGTACGGTGGAAGTATCCGTGTCGTCTCTCCCGGACAGACGATCGTAACCTATTAGCCGCGTACCCCATTTGCTTGGCATTTTCTGAAAATGAAATCATAGAAAGGAGGCTGGTTTTAAGACAGCGATCTTAAAACCGGACAAATTATGGCTGAATATTTATCTCCCGGTGTATATGTAGAGGAATATGACTCCTCGCCCCGCGCGATTGAGGGCGTCGGTACGTCGACCGCCGGCTTTGTCGGTATGGCGGTCAAGGGCCCGACGATCGGCGCGCCGAGCCTCGTCACCAGCTTTGCCGATTTCGTGCGGCAGTTCGGCGGCTATCTGAGCGAATATACCCACGGGGAATACCGTTATCTTGCTTACAGCGTTGAGCAGTTCTTCGCTAACGGCGGCACCCGCTGCTACGTTTCGCGTGTTATTCCGGAGAACGCAACGATCGCTTCTGCGGAGCAGGGCATCCTCAAGGTGACCGCAGCCAATGAAGGCCGCTGGGGCAACCGTATCCGTGTAACGCTTGCAAGCGCCAACCGCCGCAAGATGCAGCTGGTCGCCAAGGAAAGCGATATGGTATATGTCGCCAAGTCGGTTGCAGGCTTTGGCGAAGGCGATCTGGTCGAGTTTGCAGGCGAGGTCAACCGCATTGCCGCGGTATTTGATAACACGGTTACCTTTGAGCGTCCGTTCGCAGGCGATCCGGTAGATGTCGGCATCGTGCCCAAGACGGTGGTCTACTCGCTTGAGATGGATGTTACCGTCCGCGCGGACGGCGAGACCGAGAACTACACCGGCCTTTCGCTCAACCCGCTGTCTAACAATTATCTGCCGCGCCGCATGGCCAGCAGCAATCAGGTGTCGGTCGAGCTGGGCGACAACGATGAACTGGTTAATCCGGTTTCCGCGATTCTGGGCGAAGGCCAGTCGAGCGGTACGATCACGCTGGCGGGCGGTTCGGATGGTTCGCTCTCCGCGGTCAACGCCGGCGTATTTATCGGCGTCGACGGCGGCCCGACCAAGCGCACGGGCATCCAGTCGTTCCTGGAAAACTCGGTTGTCAGCATCATCGCTGTACCGGGTGTAACCATTCCGGAAGTCATCGTTTCGCTGGTTACCCACTGCGAGAATGAGAAGAACCGCTTTGCTGTCCTCGATATGCCGCAGGATATGGTCAAGACCGAAGACTTGCTGGGCTACCGTGAGATGATCGACAGCACCTATGCGGCAATGTACCATCCGTGGATTCAGGTATATGATCCGGTTGCCAAGAAGCCGGGCTTCGTACCGCCGTCCGGTGCGGTCTGCGGCGTATATTCACGCACGGATGTAGCGCGCGGCGTACATAAGGCGCCTGCCAATGAGCCGGTCAGCTGTACCGGCCTGTCGACCTACTATACCACCCGCGAGCAGGATATCCTCAATCCGCGCGGTGTTAACCTGATCCGCGCATTGCCCGGTCAGGGTATCCGCGTCTGGGGCGCGCGCACGGCGTCGAGCAATGCAGCGTTTAAGTATGTCAACGTACGTCGTCTGTTCATCTATGTGGAGCAGTCGATCAAGAATAACACCAACTGGGTTGTCTTTGAGCCGAACAATTCGTCCCTGTGGGGTCGTGTCCAGATGACAGTTTCCTCCTTCCTCGAGACGATGTTCCGCTCCGGCATGCTGGCAGGCGATACGCCGGGTGAGGCATTCTTCGTCAACATCGGCCCGTCCACTATGAGCCAGGATGACATTATGAATGGCCGTCTGATCTGCGAGATCGGTATTGCGCCCAGCCGTCCGGCAGAGTTTGTTATCTTCCGCGTCACGCAGTTCACGGCGGAGGCGGCCGGCGGCGAGGCAAGCGCCGAGTAAGTTTTGCAAGCCCTATATAAATTTGATAAAAAAGGAGAATATCAATGCCTGTACTGAATTCCGCGGGTATGTACTATCCGTTAACAAAAATGAACTTCGTCGTCACGGTCGACTCGATCAGCGGTTTTGCCGCGTTCAGCGAGGTCACCGGCGTCGACGCTACGGTCGACGTAATCGAGTTCCGTCAGGGCAATGCGGGCTCGCTGGCGCCGGTCAAGATTCCGGGTCTGGTGAAGCACGGCAACATCACGCTCAAGATGGGCTACACCCGTGCGCAGGATTTCAAGACTTGGATTCAGGAATGTGTTTCCGAACGCCGTAAGGAAGGCATCCGCCACAATGTTGTGATCGAGCTGATCGACATCGTGACCAAGGATGCACCGGAAGCGGTTACCGAGGGCGAGGACTCCACGCTGACTTGGATTCTCAAGGACGCTTGGGTGTGCAAGTACAACGGTCCGGACCTGAACGCGTCGACCAGTGAGGTCGCAATCGAATCGGTCGAGATCGCCTACGAAGAACTGGTTATCCCGAACTGATTGATACGGCAGGGCAGCGCGCGCCGTGGCTATGTGTGCCTGCGGCGCGCGCCGTACGCCGGCTCTCCGAAAAGCGGGTGAGGCGGCATAATAAGCGTATGCGGCGTGCAGCCGCGTTTGTGAGAGGGACAAAGCTATGACTACTGTTTTTGATTTTGAACTGCCTAAGGGCTATGTCGACAGCACTGGTGCGGTACACCGTCGCGGCAAGATGCGCCTTGCGACGGCGGGCGATGAAATCAGCGCAACGCGCGACCCGCGTGTGTTGAGCAACCCGTCTTATCTGACGATCGTGGTGCTTGCCAGCGTGATTACCGAGCTGGAAGGCGTGGAAGCGATCGTGCCTAACATCATCGAACGATTTTTCACCGCAGATCTGGCATTTTTGCAGGATATGTACCAGCGCATCAATAACATCGAGCCGCCGACCATGACGGTTGTCTGCCCGGATTGCGGCAAGGTGTTTGAGGCGCCGGTAAATTTTACACAAGAGGGCTGAGGCTGTATCCGGAAAAGGAGTTGTACCGCGAGATGTCTTTTATCTCGTATTACTTCCACTGGGGCAGCAAGGATGTGATGCGGCTTGACCACAGCAGCCGCAGGCGCTGGTGTGAGGAGATCTCGCAGATCAACAGCAGCCTGACGCCCTCGGATAACAAGAAGAAAGAAAAAAGTATTTTGGAATTCGGTCGGCGGAAACGCTGATCAGCAAGGGAGGGTGACGCATGGCGGAAGCAAATAGCGCTGCAAGTTCGGACGCAAATCTGTCCTTTGAGGAAAAATACGGCGTCGCCTCCAGTGCGGACCGAAGCATTACCACCGGCAACAGCTTTGTGATGAACGCAGGCCTCAGCCCGGTGCCGAGCTACAACTTTATGCTTCGCGTTGAAGGGGTTATGGACCTGCCCTGCAAATCGATCCGCGCATTTTCCAAGGAAATGGAATATGAGCTGATTCAGGAGGGCGGCCTGAACGATTATGTGTATATGAAGCGCAAGCCGATCAGCAAGCCGTTTTATTTTGAAGTAGAGCGCTATATCGGTGTGGATTATATCGATCCGCTGCCGCTGGGTGCGGAATTGCTGCTGCCTGTCCTGCTGCTGGTGGGACGCAACCCCAATAATTTCGCCGCGGCATCCCGTATCTACACTTTCACCGGCTGCACCGTAATTAAAAAGGATTTTGGACAGATGGATGCGGAACGCTCCGGGCTGTTTGTGGAAACGACAACGATTGCATATCGTGAACTGGTTATCGTGGATGTGCCGTGGTCGGAAAGCTACGGATACGAGCCGAATGATCCCAATCCCAAGCGGTCTTTGTCTCAGGATACGGCCATTACCAATGCCAAAGCAGCGCGTGAAGCGGAAGTGGCAGAGAATGAGGCGCAGATGGAAGACGAAGCGCTGGAAATGCAGAAGCGTAAAGCCCAATATGATAAGGATGCGAAGACACTGGAAGCGGGGCTGAGTGACGAAGCGGAAAAGGCGCGTCAGGATACACGCGAGGATCTGGAAAAAGCGCGAGAAGCGCAGCGCGAAAAGGATGAGGAGATTCTGGACGTTGGTCTGAGCGACGAAGCCGAAAAGGCGCGTCAGGACGCGCGTGAGGATCTGGAAGAGGCACGCGAAGAACAGCGCGAAAAGGACGAGGACGTTCTGGAAGCAGGTCTGAGCGACGAAGCCGAGCAGGCACGACAGGACGCGCGTGAGGATTTGGAAGAGGCACGCGAAGAACAGCGTGAAAAGGACGAGGATGTTCTGGAAGCGGGCCTGAGCGACGAAGCTGAGCAGGCACGACAGGAAGCGCGTGAGGATTTGGAAGAGGCACGCGAAGAACAGCGCGAAAAGGACGAGGATGTTCTGGAAGCGGGCCTGAGTGACGAAGCCGAGCAGGCACGCCAGCAGGAGCGCGAGCAGGTCGAAGAGGCACGCGAAGAACAGCGCGAAAAGGACGAAGATGTTCTCGAAGCTGGCCTGAGTGACGAAGCCGAGCAGGCGCGTCAGCAGGAACGCGAGCAGGTTGAAGAAGCACGCGAAGCCCAGCGTGAAAAGGACGAGGACGTTCTGGAAGCAGGTCTGAGCGACGAAGCCGAGCAGGCACGCCAGCAGGAACGTGAAACGATCCGTCAGGAACGCCAGGAGCAGGAGGATCGTGACCGTCAGGCGCGGGAAGATGAGCGCAGCCGGTTGGAAAACCGTTGATTAGGCGAGTAGGGGACGGATGAGAATCCGAAGGGAACCGATGAGGAGAGTTAAGCAGTGCTGACATTGAAAGAACCCATTAAGCTGCAAACCGCAGCGGGACAGATCGCGGTACGGGATGACTTCGGCAACCGCATCCGAGACAATTACAGCCTACTTTCTGTCCAATTTACACCGAAAGAGCTGCTATTATTGATGTCCACGCCGCCGGAGGAGCAGGAAGAACAGCCCAGTATGACAACGCTTGTCACGCAGAACAAGGTGTCGATGTATCAGGGCGTTTCACTCGAGGTTGTCAATCATATTGTTAACCGTATTCTGTTAACGCAGCATACACCGTTTACTTATCAGGATACCGTATATATTTCGACCATGCTGCGTAAAGCGGGCGTGACGGATGTATCTCTGTTTATGCGGCAGATACGGCAGCTGACACAGCAAAGCGAGCAGGTTAACCGCCTGACAGCGCTCTATCAGCTGTACCAAAACCGTTTGCCCGCAGCTGCGCGGACAGATCGTCAGACCAGACAAGTTGCAGAACAAACGGCACAAACTGCTGAGGCAGCGTCAGCGCCGGAACGGTATTTCCTGCACAGCGAAATTTTCCGTCGGTTGCAGACAGCCGCGATTTACCGCGAGGTCGGTGCATTGCTGACCAGTACAACCGCCCGCATTGACAGCGTCACTTCGCGGGAAATGCGTATTGCGGAGCATTTCCGGACAAGCAGCCAGCTGCGGTTGGCGGAACTGCGGCAGAGGACGGTTGACCGAGACCGCCCGATGACATTGCAGTATCTATCCAATCACTATGAGCGCGGCGACTTGCTGCCTGCGCCGGAAAATGAGGAGCAGGTATTCTCCCGTTTAGCTGAGGCTGTACTGTATAACACGGTAGAAAAGTCGCTGGCGATCGCGCTGCACCGCGGCATGGGCAGCAGCGCATTTACGCTGGACTTGCGGCAGGCTTTGCAGCAGTCCATCGACAATACGGTGTTTCGTTTTGAGAACTGGTATGCAGCGGCGCCTTCCCATGGCGGTATGACGCTGCGGCATGACGAGCGGCAGACAACCCAGCTTTTGCAGGAATCTAACCTGTTGGAGCAGATCATTCACCATGGTGGACACGGTGCGGTTGGCACGAACTTGCCGGGTGGCGGCCGTGTGCCGCAGCTGCCGCAGGAGACACTGTCGCTGACACTGTTGCAGCAAGCGGGCGAGGAACAGATCGAGGAGATTACTGAGCAACAGTCCGAGCAGACGGAGCGGCGGCGTACGGTAGAGCAAAATAAAGCTTTGCTGCGCAACACCCGGGAAATGCTCGAACGGATGCAGCAAACGCGTTCGACCTATCAGACCGATCATACCGTGCAGCGGCAGACGGTCGAGCAGAGCGAGCGTGAAGTGCAGTCGGAACGGCAGGTCGAATTGACCCAGCGCCAGACAGAACAAACGGAGCTGACCACGCTGCGTGAGCAGCTTGATGAAATAGATCGCCTGAACCGGGAGCGCCTTGAGCGTGCGCAGCAGGTGCGCGCACAGGAGATTGTCCGTGAGCGCATCGAAGCGCCTCGGCCGGATGCGGAGCGCGTGATAACCGATGCTTTGCGTGCGATCGACCATCCGGAACAGGTGATACAGGAGATGCTGACACGGCCGGAGCCGGAAAAACCGCGTTTGCAGCTATCCCCGGATGCACGCGCGCTGCTGAGTCAGGCAGACGAGCCAACCCGGCGCATGCTGGAAGCCGTTATGCAGTATGAAGCCAATCCGGAAGCGGGATTGCCGCCGCAGGTGCATACTTCCTCGCTTGCCGCGTTTAACGCTGCGGTCGCGCAGGAGGAACGGCCGGGACCTGCTGAATTGGTGATAGCAGAGCATCCGGACACGGTAAGCAAGCAGATGCTGCACGAGGCTGCGCAGGAAGTAACACGCCATGCAGCACCGCAGGCTACGCGGTATACCACACACCGCGCAGTTGAGCCGACGCCGCTCCACTTTGTGCATAAAACCGAGCAGCGAAGCGTCGATGAAGAATTGATCGAAAAACTGGAGCAGCAGCGTCAAACCGTTCAGCAGACGGAGCAGACAAAGGTCACGGAGCAGAGAGAACACATTGAGATGCAGCAGATCGAGCAGACACAGCGCCGCACGATCGAGCGCACGAGCGAAGATGTGACGGAGCTGATTAACCGTACGCTGGCGCGGCAGTTGGGGACAATTTCGGACAAGGTATATAGTCAGATGGAAAAGCGCCTGCGCATGGAACGTGCACGGCGTGGACGATAAGGAGAAAAACAGAGAGGGGGTAACGGCGTGGCAATCCAAAATGATTTGCTCAGCAGTCTGACAGGCAATACGGCAAAGGCTTGTCTGGTTGTGCATGATGTGCGTGCAAAAGCCAAGGCGCTTGAGTTGCAGCAGCAGAAATTAGGCGTGTTGGGTGTGCGCAATGCTTTACAAACCGAGCAGCTCAGCAGGGTTACAAGCACGCTGAACGCCCTTCAGAACGGTGCGGCTTCTGCGCAGCAGATGGCTGGGGCGGGGAATACGGACAAGACATTTTTTGTCCAGTTCAATCCATCTTCGCTGCAGATGTATTCCACCAATACACCTGACCCGCGGCGGGATGTGAGCGGCACAAACGACGATCAGAACACCGCCAACGATGTGGTCAGCGCTCCCCGTGTCGAGCTGACCACTACGCTGATTTTTGACAAGATGAACATTTACGATGCGTTTATGTTCGATAAGTTCAATACAGGCGTTTCCGCCACAACCGTGACCAATATTGTGACGCTGGCCAAAGGCGCGACGTTTACCGTCCAGCCTTACGTCGAGGGTCTGATCAGTGCTTTGCGTAACCCGTATACCCGGTCGATGACGTTCCAGTGGGCCGACTTTTCATTTACCGGCCGCTTGCATCAGCTGCAGGCGAACTATAAAATGTTTTCGGTTTCGGGCCGGCCGATCCGTGCGGAAGTCCAGCTTCGGCTGCGGCAGGATTTGGATACGCAGGATATGCAGCGGTGGAAATCGCAGTTTAACAGCATGCTGGCGCAAAAGAGTTCGATGGTCACAGCTGGACAGAAGGTAAGCAATCTTCTGAATCTGAGTTTGTAAGAAGGGAGGCAGCATTATGTCGGTGGCCAGCATGGCTAAGGATTTTGGAAACAGTATCATTGGAAATCCGAAAAAGGCTGTTTTGATTTTCGGAACCGGTGCAGGGGCATCGTCGTCTGCTTCCACCGCCGCGTCGGGCGGGACGAGCCTGACGCGCATGACTTCTCAGATGCTCAACAGTGGCGGCCTGTCCAATACAAGTTTGATCAATACAGCGACAGCGAAGCATTTGGAAGTACAATATAATCCGGCATCTATACAATTCATGGCCAGTGTGGAAGCGATACAGATGCGTAACATGCAGAATTCGCTTTCAGAAGGCGTTGTCAGCCAGAGCAGCTGTGCGCCATCCGTGATTATGTCGGTCGACCTGATTTTTAACGCAGTTAACCCTAAGGATTCCTTTATGGCGGACAAGCTCCGTGTTTCCGCCAATGATATTATCACGACGGCCGCTTGGTTAGCCAAATCCGGAAAGGGCGCTTATACCGTACAGCCGCAGAGCAACGGGTTAATAGCCTCCACGATTGACGAAACCGATCGGTTTGTTACCTTTCAGTGGGCAGATATGTCCTTTTCGGGCGAACTGACCGACGTCAGCGTGCAATATGGCATGTTTTCGGTTTCCGGCAAACCCGTCCATAGCGTTGTGACGCTGCGCATTGTGCAGCAGCTGAACAGTTCGGCAGAGGATACCAAATGGAACCTTACGAAATTCAATGAGTGCTTCAGCGGAAAACAGAATACCAGCATCGGTCAGAAGATGGGGAATTTGTTGAATATCACCGGCTTCTGATCGCGGGAGGCAAAAGCATGAGCTTATTATCCAGCGCAAAATCCGCGCTCAGCAGCGCGGCGAGCAGTGCAGCAGGCGGCTTGGCGGGCAGCGTAACCGGTGCGGCCAGCAAGCTGACGTATTCACAACTGAAAACCACCTATATGGATTTTGAATCGCCGCAGGCCGCAATCTTTTTTGCGAATACAGCATTTAACAATACAGGCAATTTTATTATTGATGAAATCAACGTGGAAGTGACGAGCGATTTTGAAGCATCGGTCGCGACCTTCCGTATTTACAATATATACGATCAAAAAACCTCGTCTTTCTTGTATGCACAGATCAAGCAACAGGTTTGCATCGGCAATGTGGTTGATATCGTGCTGGGATATCTGGGTGTGGGTAAAACCGTGTTCCATGGCTTTATATCCGGCTTGGATTTCCATTTTGACGATATCGGCCTGCCGTATCTGGAAGTGACCTGCATGGATATCAAGGGCGTGATGATGGCCAGCAGCTATGCGCAGCAGATTTCCGCTGCATCATACAGCGCGGCGGTTGAGCAGATTTTTGCGCGCAGCGTTTATTCCAGCCTGATGCAGGGGATGAGCCTGCAGGTGACGGCGACACCGGACGCAAGCAGCGCAGGTGCTGCCGGCGGGTTGGCAGGCGCAGCAGGAGGACTGTCGGGTGCAGCTGGTGGATTGGCAAGCGGCGCCACCGGCGGTCTGACGAGCGATTTGGGCGGCGTGACCAACAGTCTGCCTAAGACGGGGAATCTGACTGGAGGACTGGGCGGTTTAGGAGGCGCGCAGTCGGTTTCTGCTACGACCATTGAAATGGTTGCGGAAAGCGATTACGAGTTTGTCGTCAAGGCGGCAAAACGCTATAACTATGAATTTTTCGCAGACAAAACCACGCTGTATTTTCGCCCGGCAAAATCGGATACCGCTTCGCAGGCGGAGCTGGCAGCCGGAGCCGGGATTCTTGAGTTCAGCGTCGGATATAGCATCAGTGGCTTGGTCGGCGAGGTGGAGACACGCTCGGTCGACGCAGGCACGGGCAAGCTTGTTAAGTCCAACAAAAAGCTGCTGCAGGATGCCGCAATCGAAAGTAAGGCCCGTGCGCTGGTTGGCGGCGCGCAGAAGGTCTATATCGATTCTTCCATCCAGTCGCAGCAGGATGCGGACTCCCGTGCGGATTCGCTGTATGAGCAGATCAGCTACCGCCTCGGTTCCTTTGAGGCAACCTGCGTGGGGATTCCGGATCTGTCACCCGGCCGGTTTATTGACGTCAAAGGCATGGGGGCGCCCGCGGATAACAGCTTTTATATCACTACCGTGATTCATCAGTTCAGCAGCGCCGGCGGTTATCGTACCCGGCTCATTGGTAAGACCGCGAAGTTTGGTTCAGCGCTGGGCGGTGCGTCATCGCTGACGAGTGGGGCATCGTCACTGGCAGGCGGCGCATCGTCGCTCGCAAGCGGATTGGGAGGATTGCTATGAGCCTTTATGATATCATTGGAGATATTTCACAGAAACAGGTGACAAAGACCGAGACCGGTGATGAACGCATTTTCGGCGTGATGATCGGCACGGTCACCCGAAATTACGACCAGAGTATGGGCGGGCGTGTTTGCGTCAGCATCCCGACGCGCGACCAGAATGCGGATGAGCTGCATTGGGCGCGTCTGGTTCAGCCGGCATCCGGCAAAGAGTGGGGCTATTATTTCCTGCCTGAGGTTGGCGATCAGGTGCTGCTGGCATTTGAAAACGGGAATATTGAAAAACCCTATGTGCTTGGCGGCGTGCCGCTGGATAATAACAAATTTCTGACCGGATCGGTGGAAGCCACAAACAAGATCAAACGTATTGTGACCAAGCATGGTTCGACGATCGTTTTTGAGGACAATGCACAGGACGAGCAGGGCGGGCAGGATAAAATCACCATCCAGACCGCGGGCAAGGAACATACGATCGAGATGGATAACGGCGGAGATAAAATTACCATCAAGGACAAGGATAATAAAAATTCCATCGTCATTTCCAGCATGGAAGGACAAGGCAGCATCACGCTGCAGACCGAAAGCCGTCTGACGATCAAGGTCGGGGATACAATCAAGCTGGATATGTCGGGTGAAAGCGGCACTGTGAAGCTGTCGGCCAACGATTTCAAGGTAGAGGCCAGCAAGATGGTTTCTCTGCAGACGGACGGAACCATGAAGCTTGAGGGCAGCACGATGACGGAAAAGGCTTCTTCGGTTATGAAGATAGAAAGCAGCGGCGCTGTTACGGTATCGGGCAGCCCGATCAAGGTTGGATAAACACGCAAGCAGGAGGAGAGCGGTATGGCAAACGAACGGTTTTTGGGAAGTGGAATGAAATTTCCGCCGCAGGTTGATCCCAGTACAGGGCGTTTTGTCATTTCCGCGGGCGAGCAGAGCGTCAAAGAGTCTGTTTACCTGATCCTGATGACACAGCGCGGCGAGCGCTGGCTGGAGCCGTTGTTCGGGGCGCGGCTGCTCAGTTATTCGTTTATGGATACGTCCCCGACGATGCTGGGCCTGATGAAAAACGAGCTTGCCAGCGTGCTGCTCGAGCAGGAGCCGCGCATTTCGGATGTGTCAATTACGATTGACCCGACAGTGCGCGATGGCTGTCTGCTGATCAATATCAGCTATGTGATCGCCCAGACCAACCAGCAGGAAAATCTGGTTTTCCCGTTTTATCTGAATGTACAGCCCGAGGAGGAGAGCGATGAACAGTAAACGCGAGTTTCAGATCGACCCTCGTACGGAGAACGACTTAAGGCAGCAAATGGCTGCGTTGGCGCAGTCGTATACGCCGGAATGGGCGTTCCATCTGGATAATCCGGATATCGGTTCGGTGATCGGGCTGTTATTTGCTTCGCAGCTTGCGGGCAATATCCGCCGTCTGAATCAGGTTGTGGAGAAATATCATACGGAATTTATCAATCTGCTTGACTTGTCCTTGCAGGCCGCATTTCCGGCGGTAGGCGTCGCAGTATTCGATATGATCCCGGACACAGTATCCGGTGTGCTCGTGCCGCGCGGCGTTAAATTGCTGGCGGAAAGCGGTGAGGATGGACGGGTCGTATTTGAAACACAGGGCGAGGTGTTTGTCACCAGTGCTGTACTGACGGACATTGTCGGTGTTTCCGGCGTGCATGGATGTATTCGGCCGCTGCGTGGCGATTGGCGCATGGAACCGCTGCTGCCTGAGGAATTGCTGCGCCGTGCGGATCAGGAAGAGGGGCAGGCGGCTGCGATACCGATTCTCCCGGAAGAACAGGGCGCGGATGAGCCGACGCATGAGCCTCCGATCAGCCTGTTCGATTATTCCGCCGGTAATATTGCGCGCAGCGCACTGATATTGTATCACAATAGCCTGTTTGATACCGCTGAGGGCGTTTCTATCAATGTTTACGCACAGGATGCGATCTCCGGGAACAGTCTGGCGGATTTCCTGAGCGATCCGGCACATTTCCGGTGGAGTTATTTGTCCGAGAGCGGATTGCAGCCGATCGAGGCGCGTACAGGACCGGATAGCGGTATTGTGCTGACGCGCGGCGGCGATAACCGGCATGTCCGCATTGCAGGAGAGGAATATGCGGTACTGTGCGTGGAAGCATGCGATATCCCGCAAAACGCGGTTGAAATGGGTCGGCTCGAGGTCAGCTCCTCCTGTGAGCAGACCGCGCCAGAAGGGATCATCCACAGTGATGAGCAGCTTGACAGCGATAGCTGTCTGCCGTTTGGACAGACCGCTTCGATTTTTGATGAGTGCTATATCACGCATGACCGCATTTTCCGGCAGCAGGGTGCGGAAATTGAGTTGACCTTTACGCTCGGCTATGAGGATAAGCTGGTCGATCTGCTGCCCGCACAGGCGGAGGAAGAGCTCAAGGTCATCAAACGCCGGCCGCGGCCGAGCCAAGTTGGCCGGGCGCAAACCTGTGTCCAGCGTATGGCAATCGAGTATTTTAACGGCCGCGGATGGTACCGCTTGCCAATCGAAGCCGATTGGCAGACCCTGTTTGACGGACGGTGCGATGGGGAGGTTGCCATTCGGTTTACCTGTCCGGACGATTGGCGGTCCAGCGTGATTGGCGGCATGGAAGGGCGCATGATCCGGCTGCGTGTGATGCAGGCGGATAACTGCTTTATGCAGCCGTGCCTGCACCATATGCCGCGTCTGGAAAATATCCGTTTGCGGTATGAGTATACCGGCTTCCGTCGCTTGCCACAGCGCGTCGAACGCATTTGCGGTACGCTGCGGGAAGATATCACCGGACTGGTACATAGCAGACAGCAGTTTACTGCGTTTGCACCGCTGCCGTATCATGATAATTCGTTGCTGCTTGGATTTGACCGTCCCTTTGGTGGCTCGCCTGTCAGCCTGTTTTTCGATATCGAGGAAAACATGCGTTTTGAGAGCGGCCCCATCCAGTTTTATTATTCTTCGGCGGTTGGTTTCAAGCGCCTGCGTGTCGTGGACGGCACACGGGCAATGCGGCAGGCGGGTATTGTCCAGTTTTATCCGCCGGAGGACTTTGCACCGATCTCCATAGAGGGACGGCGCCGTTACTGGCTGCGCCTGACGGATGAGACCGGGATGTTTGACAGCGGCAGCCGTTACAGCGCGGTTATCCGCAGTCTGCTGACCAATGCGGTTGAGGTGCGCAATATTGAAACGCTGCCGGAAAAACAGTTCTATATTGAAAACGCCGTACCCAATATGTCCTTTCCGCTGGATACGGACAATATTCTGGCCGCCGAGGTTTTTGTCAATGAATTCGGCTCGTTGACACAGGGCGAGATGCGCGCCATGCTGGTGGAAAATCCGGTGGATGTGCGCGCAGAATACAACCGCATCGGGGAAATCAGTGCATTTTTTGTGCGCTGGAATGAGGTTGACAGTTTCGATCAGTCTACGCCGGACGACCGGCATTACGTGATCGACCGTATGCTCGGCCTGCTGCGGTTTGGGGACGGGGTACACGTACGTATTCCGCGGGCGCAGTTGGATGTGGCAATCACGGCGCGCGTACAGCGCTGTGAGGGAACACAAGGTAATTTGCCGGCTGGTGCGGTCAATCGTACTTATGGAAATATGATGTATATTGACCGGGTGTACAATCCGGTGTCCACCAATGCAGGCAGTAATATTGAATCGGTTGAGAGTGCGCGCCTGCGTGGTACAAACCTCATCAGCGCGCAGAACCGGCTGGTCAGCCCGTTGGATTTCCAGCGTGCGGTGCAGGCATATTCTGCTGTGATTGCCAAGGTCAAGTGTGTTTCCGGCCATGCGCCAAGCGGGCGCCGGGATGGCAGGCTGATCTCCGTCGTTGTGATGATGCAGGATTATCAGGCCGGTTCCTATTCGTTTAACAACCTGAAAAAGCCGTTGACGGAGTTTTTGCTTTCCCGTTGTGAGGCAACCGTAGCGCCGGATGATTTTTACCTGTCTGAGCCCACGTATATTGAATTGTCGGTTGACGCCTGGGTCGAGACCACGCATCAGGATCAGGCGTTCCATATTCAGAATACACTGACCGAGCGAATCCGCGAGCTGATAGATCCGCTTGGTACGCCGGGATGGGATATCGGGGAACTGCCGGACGAACGGTGGCTGGGCATGCAGCTGCGCACGGCGCAGGTCGATGCGGTGATCCGTCGGTTCTGCGTCAGTGCGCGCCGTGTCGAACAGGACGGCATCCATGAATGCAGCCTGTCCGAATTGCCGCGTACTCCCTTTATGATCGGCGTCAACGGCCAGCACCGGGTGCATGTCACCTATGTCGGTCAAATGTAATTAAGAAAGTATTTCACCCAGACGGAGGTATCCCATGCTGCACAGTATCAAACTCAATGATCAGGATTATGAGCAGCTGCTCGGTGAGGCATTGGCCCGCATCCCGCTTTATACAAATGAATGGACCAATTTTAACGTCTCTGACCCGGGCGTTACCATCCTGCAGAACCTATCTTCGTTCTCTATGCTGCAGCAAAGCCTGCTTGACGAAGTTACAGATGAACTGCGGCTCAAGCTTCTCGGTCTGTTGGGATTCTATCCGTCCGGTATTCGCGCAGCGCGTCTGCTGGTCGCACCGGAAGATGGCGGCGGCCGCAGATTGCCGGCGCATGAGAAATTGATGCTGGGAAGCACCTGCTTTGAGACGCGCGGAGAGGTAGAGCTGATCCCGTGGTCGATTGCCGGGGTATTCCGCAACAGTGGCAGTCAAATACGCGATCTGACGCATCCGCTGCAATATGCGACGCATGCGTCGGTGCAGGTGTTCGGCGCAAAGCCGCAGGCGGGGGATGCGCTGTATTTGATTTTGTCCGGTGCGCTGCAGCCGGGCATGACGCTGCATTTCCATGCAGGCGTACAGAATGAAAACTGGCGCAACCCGTTTGACCCGGAGCAGGAGCTGTCTTTTGCCCGTATGCGGTGGCAGTATTACACGGCGGACGGCTGGAAAGATGTGGTGTGTCTGGATGAGACGCATGGATTCCTGCTCAGCGGCGGTCTGCATGTAACGCTCGGCGAAGCCGTTCCCGCTGTATGGGATGGTATGGCCGTAACCGGCTGCGCAGTGCGCTGTCTGCTTGAGCAGGCGGAATATGATATCGCGCCGCGCGTGTTGTCGCTTGTGGGCGGCCTGTTCGAGGTTGAGCAGCGGAACACCCATGCCGCGTCGTTCCGCTTTGCAGGCAGCAGCGAGGTGCATATCCGCAGCGCCATGACGCGATATGAGAACCTTTTTGTTTACTGCCGTGAAACAGCGGACGGCCCTTATTTCCAGTACACGCAGTATGCCGGTGCGGGGGAGGGGCGGTATTATCTGCGGCAGGACGAACCGGACGGTTCGATCACGCTGCAGTTCGATCGGCAGACTTTCGGCTTTGGGCCGGATGAGGGAGCGGATGCGATCTGTGCTGTGTGCTATGATCTGGAAACCTTACACCGCCGCCATATCGGCACGGCATATGGGTATGAAGATCAGCAGATCGAATTGCCTGAGCTCAGCCCGTTGCTGTCTGAAGGATTCAGTGTGTTGGCCGAGCTGCCAATGGCAGATGGCCAGTTTGCTTACTACCGTATCGAGCCGAATGACAAACGCGAGACCAGCCTGTGCTATGAAGTAAGCGCATCGGATGGTGCGCTGCATATCAAATATAACGGTCTGAGCGGTGCTGTGCAGCTTTATCTGTGTGATGCTGCAACAACAACAGGCGAGGGCGGAAACCTGCGGGCGGGCTCGCGGCTGCACGAGACCCCAGATATATATTTGCCTGACGAACCGCCCAAAGTATTTTATACCGCGCCCGGGCGTGGTGTTGGTGGACGTTCCGCTGAAACGCCGGAACAGCTGCGCCGTCGGATGATGGATGCGCTGCGCCGCCGGTCAAGCGCGGTCAGCGAGGCGGATTATGAGCAGGTGGTCCGTACGACACCCGGTCTGTGTATCCATAAAGTGCGCGCGGTAGCAAAAGAACAGCAAAACCTTGTACGCATTACGATAAAGTGTTATACTGAAGACGATAGACCGCAGTTGCCGGCCTGTTATTTGGAGCAGATCACGCAACGGCTTGAGCAGTACCGCATGATTTCCACGCGCGTTGAGCTATGCCAGTCGCAGTATGTGCCGATCGACGTAACCGCTGTAGTGCATGTGCGCCGGTATTATGAAAACGCCCGCGCGGAGATCGAAGAGATGCTCCGTCGGGAACTGGACTATATTACCTCGGATCACACCTTTGGCGAGACCATCCGCTTTACAGAGCTATACCGGAAACTGGAAACCCAGCCCTGTGTGGATGGCGTATATCTGCTGACAATGCATCCTGCCCCGGGATCGGATGCGGTCATGCAGGGAGCGGATATCGTTTTAGGGGAAAGCAGCCTGTGTCATTTGGGCAAGCTGACGCTTGAGATTAATACTTCACTTGCACATTGATGGGGAAAACGAGGAAGCAGTATGGAGAAATTGCTGAAGAAATACCGGATTGGCACAAGCCGCCTGCGCAGCGGCAGCCAATATGGGGTGGAGATCGACGAGGCCGGTGGAATACATACCCTGCCGGAGGAAGGCCGCCATCTCCTGTTCCTCGGCGCGTTGGACGCTGGGGTGGAGGACTGGACATGGGGGCGCTTTGTACTGTCAGCCAGCCTGCCACATGATATGGTGCTTGTTATCCATGCGCTTGCATCGGATGAGGACCGTATCCTGCGGGATGGGCATGCGATCCGCACCGATGATTTTCTGCGTGACCCGGATACCGATGCACAATTTAAGATGCGTCTGTTCGACCTTTCCGATTCCGTCCGGCAGGTCGGCGCAACCGATATCCTGCTTTACAGCCAGCGCGGCCGGTATTTGTGGCTGTGTATTGAGCTGATTGGCACAGGCAGCGCACATTTGCACGATTTGCGCGTGTATGCACCGGGCGATAACTTTTTTCAGACCTTTCCTGAGGTCTATCGTCAAAACGGCGAGTTCCTGCACCGCTATCTGTCCGTCTTTTCCACGCTGTATAACGATCTGCAGGAGGAGATTGACGGTTTGCCCGCGTTGTTCGATCCCGACACAGCGCCCGCGGCATTGCTGCCCGTATTTGCCGACTGGCTGGGGCTGGAGATCGAAGGCGGCTTTCTGAGTGAACAGCAGTGCCGCCAGCTGATTAAATCCGGTTTCCGGCTGATGTCCCGTAAGGGGACGCGTGCAGCGATTGAGGAGATTGTGCACCTGCTCGTAGAAGAGCCGGTGTATATTCTGGAGCGCGTTGGGCCGGAGGGACGACGTGAGCAAAATGGGGAAGACCCATTTGCTTTTACCGTGCTGATTGCCCGGCAGTCGGATGAGCAGCTGCATGCCAAGCTGCTGTATCTGATCGACCAGTTCCGCCCGATCCGTACACGTGTGAGCATCGTTTTTCTCGGTGATTGCGCGGGAATGGATTATCATTGTTATTTGGATGTTAACGCGTCGCTGGTGCAGAGCACCGGCGGCAGCTTGAACAGCGGAGCGTCGCTCAATGGGCTGACCTGCCTGCAATAAATCGTGTATTTACATAAAGGAGAGTATGACCATGACGATTCAAACCATTCGCAACGGAACCACCACTACGCTGGCGATCGAGGGCCGTGTGGATACGATGACCAGTTCGCAGCTGCAGCAGGCGGTTTTGCAGGCGTTTCAGGGCGCGGAAAAGGTCGTGCTGGATTTTGAAAAGGTTACCTATATCAGCAGCGCAGGGCTGCGCGTACTTCTGATCGGTCAGAAAACGGCGCAGTCCAAGCACATGTCCATGGTGCTGACCAATGTGGGCGAGACCGTGAAAAATGTTTTGGATATGGTAGGATTCACTTCGGTTATGACCATCGAATGAGAAATGGGGGGCGGAAAGAAAGGCTTTTTTTTCGACCCTTTTTCTTTGCCTGGTGAAAGGGGGAAGCACAACCGATGAAGCATCGGATAGGTTATTTGCCGCGATTGATCTGCCTATGCACTTTGTGCGCGGCAGCGCTGCTTGTTTCCGCATCGGCGGCGCAAATCCGTACGGAAACGCTGGATCTGACGCAGTATGAACATAGTATGATCGATCAGTCGGAGGGCTGGTATTGGGATTACAAGACCAAGACGGTGACACTGATGGATGCCAGGATCGAGCCAGAAAAAGAATGGGTTTGGCAAAATGACAATATGGTTGAAGATAAGACCATCAATGGTATCGAACTGCCGGCGGGCTCGACTGTGGTGCTGCTGGGGGAGAACACCGTGCAGGCTGTTGGCTATGGTCTGTATAGCGAAGGGGAAATCCGCTTTGCGCAGAAAACACTGCTTGCACCGGAGGATTTGTCCCAGCTAACGGGTGAGTCGAATGGCATCTTGCAGATCACAGGCGAACAGCAGGCGATTTCGGCCAAATCCATTGATAATCCGGATGGTACGCTGCGTGCGGGCGAAAACTGGTATTCCGCGCAGGAAGCCAGTGCACCGGGAACAGCAACGTATGTCGATATTGAGGTGCCGCCAAGCATCGTGATTAATATCGCGTCCTGCGGTGCGCAGCTGGAAAGCGACGGCTTTTATCTGATTGAAAACCAGACGGTCAGCAGCAAATATCCGTCCGGTGGGCGGTATGTGCTGACCGGCGCTTCTGACGCGGCAAGCCATAGTATACAGGTCAGCGCGGGCGCAGAGATCACAGTGACATTGGAAAATGTGCAACTGGATCTAAGCGAGCAGCGTTGGAAGTGCCCTTTGCTTGTGGAATCCGGCGCGAAGGTAGAGCTGATCCTTAAAGGTGAAAATGAATTGCACGGCGGTACGACCCGTGCAGCGATCGAGGTCGCATCGGGTGCGGAGTTGACGGTTTCTGCAAGCAGTACGGGTGGTCTGACCGCTTCGGGCGGTGCAGGCGCCGCTGGTATCGGCGGCGGTTCGGACGCGGCTTGCGGCACGGTTAATATTGCGGGCGGCACAATCGCGGCGTCCGGGTCGGGCGGCGGCACGGGTATCGGACAAGGCTCGAACGGTACGGGCGGCAGCTTTACGGTGAGCGGCGGTGCATTGCAGCTCACGGGAAGCTATGGCGGTGCGGCGCTCGGCGGCGGTGCGCGTGCTTCGGGTGGCTCGCTGCAGGTTACGGGTGGTACGGTAACAGCGCGCGGCGGCTCCAGTGCGCCCGGCGTTGGCGCAGGGATGGATGCGGAGAATTTCTCAACATCCATTTCGGGTGGCACGGTGGCTGCAACCGGCGGTAAGAAGGCGTCCGGCATTGGCGCTGGTGTGGGCGCTTCCGGCTGTAAAACAGTAATTTCCGGCGGTACGGTGCAGTCCGGCGGCGGCAGGGATGCCGCAGGGCTGAGTGCGGGCGGCACGAAAACGACTGTGACGACCGAAGACGGTATCATTCCGGTGCAGCCGGAGGATGGCGCAGCGGCCGATACGCCCAACGCAATGACCGTTTCAGGCGGCAGTGTTTCGGCAGCACCCGGCAGCGGCGGCACGGCTGTGTCTGACGATGTTTCGGGTGGCAGCACGGTGTCCGCAGTCGCGGCAATTACCGAGCCGGCATTCTCCATGCCGCAGGATACGACCGCGCAGACGTACACCAGTTATCTGGATACGCTGCCAACGGAGGAAGATGTGCGTGAGGAAGCGGCTGAGGCCGGTCAAGGAGGGGCGACCGATCCGGATGAGCCAGACGATTTTACCGGTCAGGCAATGGAGAAGTTTGATGATCTGGATGCGTCGGCATGGTATATCCCGGTGTTGGATTTCGTAGCTGGTAAAGAGCTGATCGACGCAGCAGACGGCGAGCGTACCTTTGCGCCGGACGCTTGTGCAACACGCGCAGTGGTTGTCGAGGGACTGTGGCGTTTGGCAGGACGGCCTGAGCCGGAGGGCAGCGTGCAGTTTAACGATGTTGCGCAGGATTCCCCCTTCGCATCGTCTATTGCGTGGGCGCAACAGAATGGTATTGTCTCAGGGGACGGCGACGGTGGTTTCCGTCCGGAGGACAATATTGTACGTGAGGAGATGTGCGCGGTACTGGCGCGTTTTGCAGCATGGCGCGGCGATAAGCTGCAGGCTTCCCTGCAGGGAGACTTTACCGATGCAGAGGACATCAGTGCTTGGGCACGCGAAGCGGTTTATCTGTGCCGCGGCAGCGGTTTGGTCGAAGGCCGGGAGGGCGGCTTCTTTTACCCGCAGGATTACGTTACGCGCGCGGAATTGTCACAGATGCTGTATAATCTGTATTTGATTCATGCTGAACAGACCGGATCGGCCGAATAGAGGGGGTTGAACAATGAAGGAACTGTGTGTACCTGCCAAGCTGGAGCAGTTAGATCCGGTATTGGCGTTCGTCAGCAATGAGCTGGAGAATGCCGGGTGCGATGCGGCGGTTCAGACCCAGATTATGATCGCGGTTGAGGAAATCTTTGTTAATATTTTCAGCTATGCCTATCCACCGAAAGAAGGAATGGCAACGATCCGCATGCAGATTGAAGGTACGCCTGCGGTTGCGCAGATCGAGATGATTGATCAGGGGGTACCGTATGACCCGCTGCAGCGCGAGGATCCGGATATCACATTATCCGCGCAGGAGCGTGGTATCGGCGGATTGGGGATTTTCATGGTTAAGCAGACAATGGATGAAGTTTCTTACCGCTATGAGAACAGCAGCAATATTTTGACAATCAAGAAAGCGTTAGGCAGGTGAGGATGTTGAGCGGAAAGGGAAAAGAGGGCGCGATCCAACGTAAGATCGTGCGGTTGGTGCTCAGTATTTCATTGCTGGCATTGCTGACCAGTGCGTTGGTATCTTTCGCCAGCATCCAGCTTGCGCGCAGCCGTATGATCGACAGCAGTGCTGACTTGGGAGGTACTGCAGCGACGGACAGCGAACAGGCGCTGATCGAGCAGGCAAAGGAAAACCTGATTACCGAGGCTGCCGCTAAAGCGGAACTGACCGATCAGCGGCTGAAATCGATTCAGGAACAGGTTGAATTGCTCGCAAGCTATGTCGGCCCGGTGTATGACGGAACGGTTGCTATTGATGACAGCCGCGAGGGGCGCGACGGCGACTGGGTGATGCAGTATGGCGCGGTGAGTGGTGTGTCTGACGCACAGCTAGCTGACGAAATTGCACGCACAGAGCATGCGTTTTATGTGCTTCAGCCGCTGTGCCGGCAAAATCAGGAGAAGATTTCTTCGGTATATTTTGCGTCCGAGTCGGGTTTTATGCTGTCCTATGATCCCAACAGTACGGATGAATATCAGCAGCTGTTTGATGAGGGCTATGACCCAAGGCAGCGCGACTGGTATATCAATGCGCTGGCCGAGGATGGCACAGTGTTTACCGAGACCTATTTGGATGTGTTTGGCCGTCTGCTGGTCACTTGCGCGTCGCCTGTCAAAACGCAGGCAGGAAAGACGGTCGGCGTGCTGGGTATGGATATTCTAATTGAGGATATCAACGCGTCTATCGTCAACGCTGAAGTGGGTGAGGAAGGTTATGCCTTCCTGATTGATCAGAATGGTATCGTTATCTCTGCACCCAATCTGGAGGTAGGGCCGGACGGAAACTATAAGCAGGTCAAGCTCGGCGAGCAGCGCGGTTTTTCTGCGGTGGTGGAAGCTATGCTTGCAGGAGAAAGCGGATTCCTTGAGGCGCAGGCAGACGAACCGCTGTTTGTATCCTACGCGCCGGTACCGGTTTCTGGTTGGAGCCTTGGCATGGTGCTGCCGCGTGAAGAGGTCGTTGCGCCCGCTGCGGCGATGTATGACCATATTATGGCGGAAACCGGTGAGACCACAGGGGCGGTCAGCAGCATGACAGCGATTATGCTGGTCTTTTTCGCCTTGGCGATCGTGGTGATCGTGGTGATCGTTATGATTGCAACGCGCGTGCAGTCCCGCCGGTTGACTGATCCGATCCGGACGCTCACGCAGGGCGCACAGACGATCGGCGCAGGCAATCTCGACTATGAGATTGACGTAAATACGGGAGATGAGCTCGAGATCTTGGGCGATACGATCAATCACATGACCGTATCCCTCAAGGAATATATGACCAATCTGGAAGCGATCACTGCAGATCGCGAACGTATTGCAGCGGAATTGGGTGTTGCGGCGACCATCCAGACCTCCATGCTGCCGTGCATTTTCCCGGCGTTTCCGGAGCGCGAAGAATTTAATATTTTCGCGGATATGCACCCTGCTAAAAAGGTCGGCGGCGACTTCTATGACTTTTTCCTGACCGATCCCGATCATCTTTGGGTTGTGATCGCGGATGTATCCGGTAAGGGTGTGCCGGCGGCATTGTTCATGGTTATTGCGAAAACACTAATCAAGAATCAGGCAGGTTCTTGCGGTGATCCAGGCGAAGTGCTTGGTGTGGTCAACAACCAACTGTGTGAAAACAACGATGCGGCTATGTTTGTTACCTGCTTTGTAGGCGTGCTGGATATCCCGACTGGAAAATTCACCTTTGCCAATGCGGGACATAATGCACCACTGCTATACCGCGCAGGTGGGGCGTACGATTGGCTCAAGGTAAAGCCCGGTTTTGTGTTGGCCGGACTTGACAACATGCAGTTTATCAGCGAGGAGCTGACAATGCACCGCGGTGATCGCCTGTATCTGTATACGGATGGTGTGACGGAGGCGCTCAATCCTGCGGAGGAGCTGTACGGGGAGGATCGCCTGCTCGAAACGATGAATCGTGAGGATGTCAAAAAACAGCCGATCGAAAAAGTTGTTGAAGCCGTGCAGGAGGATATCCATGTTTATGCTGATGGCGCCGAGCAAGCGGACGATATCACGATGCTCTTGCTCGAAATAAACTGAAAAAAGGAGAAGCTGTGTTTTCATTCATGTTTGAACAACCGAAACTCGGTCATCGCGCAGCGTTTGAGAAATTGGCGCGCGATACAGGTACACGGTCGTGCCAGTATGCGTTTCCGGCGGTATATAGCTTGCGGGAAAAATACGATACTGAACTTTGCCTGACGGATAACGCAGTCTTTTTGCGCAGCTTGTCCCGTACACCGGGACGCGTGGATTACTTCGCGCCGCTTTGTCCGGCAGACCGGTTTGCGGATGCGCTGGCATGCGTAGAACAATTTGCAGCGGCAGAAGGCCATCCGTATGCCTTTTTCGGTTTAACAGCCGATCAGGCAGCAGCGCTTGATATGTATGCGCCGGGGCGGTACCGGATAATTGAGGATCGTGACTGGGCGGAGTACCTGTACGACGTGCAGCCGCTGGCAACACTTGCGGGTTCGGCCCTGAAGCAGAAACGCAAAGAGGCGCATCAGTGCCGCAATCATCTGGGAGACCGGCTGACGGTTGAGCCGTTACAGGCACAGCATGCCGACGAAGTTCTGTCCTTCCAGCATAAGTGGCTCGCTGTACATGACGAAACCGGCGAAGATGCGTCGCTCGCGGGTGAAAACCGGGCAATCGAGATCGCCATGGCGGAATACGACGCGCTCGGTCTGTCCGGCGTGATCGTACGCATAGATGGTGAGATAGCCGGCTATTCTTATGGCTGCGTGATCGGTCGCGACACGTATGATATTCTGGTGCAGAAGGCCGCGGCAGAGGTGAAATTCCTGTACCGCGTGGTGTTCCAGGAAAGCGTCCGTCTTTGCGCACAGGATTTTCGTTATATCAACGCTGAAGAGGATATCGGTATTGCCGGACTGCGGGCGCTGAAGTTATCTTATCGCCCAGCGTTTTTGTTGGAAAAATATCGCGCGGAGGTGATCGAAGCATGAGTAAGCTGGAAGCCAACCTCGTGCTGCTTTCGGTTACGTTTTTCTGGGGTATCCAATACATATTCCTCGGCAACATTCCGGACGATATTTCTACCTTTGCCTTTATGGCGCTGACAAACGGCATTGGGTTTGTCATTTTGGCGGTGGTATTTTTCGATGAACTGCGCAAGCTGACGCGCAAGATCATTAAAAACGGCCTGCTTTTGGCAGTGCTGTTGTTTGGCGCAAATCTGCTGATCACAGCCGGCTCACGCTCTCTTGACGCGTCGACGGCATCCTTTTTTGCGGCAGCGAATATTGTTTTTGTGCCGGTTTTCATGCTGCTTTTCGGAAAGAAAGCAAGTGCGCATAACCTTGTCGGCATTGTTATCGTATTGTTGGGGCTGCTGTTTGCAACCGGTGCGCGCTTGGATGGAATTGGATACGGCGTGCTGGTTATTGCGGTGGCAGATGTGCTCAGTGCAGCTTATATCGTCGTGCTCGGACAGGTCATCGGCAGCATCAACCCGATCCTGACTTCGCTGTGCCAGATGTTTTTCGGCACGCTGTTTGGTTTGGCCGGGTGGTTGATTGCCCAGCCGGAAACCTTGTTTTCCCTGCCAAGTGATATCCAGTTTTGGAGCAGCGTGCTGGTCATAGCGGTTTTTGTACGCGGTTTCACCACAGTCATGCAGGTTTACGCACAGCGCTATGTCAGTGCGCTCAATGCGTCGCTGCTGTTCTCGTTTGAGATCGTGTTTACATTGCTCAGTTCGCTTTTCCTGCCGCTGATGATCGGCAGTGAACCCGAGACGATCACCCCCTATAAGCTGGTTGGCTGCGTGCTGATCCTGCTGGGCGTGTTGACCTCGGACGGGAGTGTGCTGCAGTGGCGGAAAAAGGAGGCGGCGCATGAGCAGGCAGAATGATATTGCGCGAATGATGCGTCTGATTGGCGGGATGGCATTTGCGGCGCTGCTGTTCGATCTGCCGTTTCGGCTCATTGCGTTGCTCGGCTTGATTCCTGCGGCAGGGCCGAAAAATATGCTCCCTATATTGTTTGGCCTGTTGTATGGTCCGGCCGGTGCGGCTGGCGTGGGGCTTGGCATGCTGCTGGCTGGCATGATTGCGCAGGAGGGCTTGTCTGAGATCCTTATTGAAGGCTTGGCCGCGGTCGTTTCGGGTGCTGTGGCCTATGCGGTGTGGTATCTGCTCCCGGTGCGCACGCGTGTGCGCTGCAAGACTGGGCGGGATGTGTTTACTGTGCTGCTTTGTATAATCGCGGCGGCACTTGCAGCGGCTTTGGTCGTGGCTGGTGCACCGGGATTATTGTGGGAGACCGATGCCATGTCCCGTGCGGCGCAGATCGGCGGCAGTACGGTTGCGTGGTCGATCCTGCTCGGAATTCCATGCCTGATTACAGCAACTTCGATGTTTGGCATCGTGCCTGCCGCACCAAAGTGGTGGCTGACACGGCATGCGGATTGCGATGCGGTTGATCTGGAACAGATGGTGATAAATACACCGGAGAGCATCGCGGAGATGAGCGACGCAATCGATATGCTTGCGCTGACGCGTGGTATTGATCCGAAACAGAGCTACGCAATGATGGGCTGTGTGGAGGAACTAAACTGTTTGATTTTGCAGCACCTGCCTGAAAACAGTATGATCCGGGTACAGCTGACGGTAAGTGACAGCCTGGTGATGCGGCTTCGGTATGCAGGTGAGCGGTATAACCCGCTGGCAATCCGTCTGCAGCCGGGCGGGGCGCTGGCAAATATGGACACGATGGGCATTTTGCTTGTGCGCGAGATGGCGGTTTACGCCAAGCACAGCTACCATCAGGGAGAAAATGAAATCAGGATCATTGTGTAAAAGGATAAGAAACCGGGAAAGGAGGGGGAAATCGTGCGGCAGAAAATAAAATCTCGTATGGCGGTGCTGCTGCGTCGATGGAAAACACGGGGCATGCTGTTGGTTGTACTGGCCGTTTCCATCATGGCAGCCGTTCTTGTATGGGCAGGCGCGTCGCAGCTGATCGGCCATAAATACGTGCTGACAGACGGCGCACAGTCTGTAACGGTTACATTGTATCCGGGTACCGTGGATGAGGCCTGCCAAAAGGCTGGATTTGACGATAAAATTGTACGCAGTCAGTATGAGTCGGGCGGAATAACGTATTTGACCTTGGGCGATATGCTGTATGCAGAAATACAGCGTGGAAACGAAACCATCCGCGTGCCGTTTTCCCCTTGCACGGTAGCGGAACTTCTGGAGGCAAATAACATCACACTGACGGAAGACGAAAACGTCACACCTGCGCTGACATCCTATCTATCTGCTGATGCGAAGATCGTTATTGATTCTGTCACGTATGAGACCGTGACCGAAATCGAAGAGATTGCCTATGGTATTCTGGTGCGTGAGAGCGATGCGCTGGAAAAAGGGCAGCGTCAACTGGTTCGTTCGGGACAGAAGGGCGAAAAAGAAGTGGTTTATCGCGTGGCGTTGCAGGATGGCGTTGAGGTTGGACGCACGGTGCTGTCTGAAACGGTGCTTACCGAACCGGTGGACTGTGTATACGATCGCGGTACAGGCATTGTAGAAGATGAGCCATCGCAGGAGATGGCTTGGAATGAAGGCGTTATCTTTTCGGGGGATCAGACAGAGGGCGCATCCGGATCTTCTGGTACTTCTGATAGCGACAGTACATTATCTGCAGTCAGCGGTGGCTTATCTACTGAGGGGAAGGACGAGGTCTGGTCGGCACCGACGGATGTGTCAGTCAACACTGCGGACAAGCGTATCACAACACCGGACGGGGAAACGCACAGCTATTCGCGCGTACTGACGGTAAAGTCAACAGCCTATCACCGGCTTGAGGAAGGCGGTTTAATCACCGCCACCGGTACGACTACACAGTATGGTACAATTGCGGTTGACCCTTCGGTCATTCCGCTTGGTTCGCGGGTGTTTGTCGTGGCGGAGGACGGTACAAGTTGGAGCTACGGCCCCGGACTTGCCGAGGATACCGGCGGCCTGATCAAAGGCAACCGGATTGATCTTTTCTTCATGACAGGCGCGGAGGCGAATAACTTTGGCGTTCGGACAGCTAAAGTTTACATTCTGACCGATTGATAGTCTGATATAGCGTTCATCGGTAAATATGAAAAGCGCGCGGTTTCCGGTTTTCCGGAAGCCGCGCGCTTTGCCGTCAGAGTTTAGCCCTGGTTTGCCATGGATTGCTCATAGGATTCGATCATCTTTTTAACCATCTGGCCACCAATAGAGCCGGCCTGACGGGAGGTCAGATCGCCGTTATAGCCCTGCTTCAGGTTGACACCAACCTCGGCTGCCGCCTCCATCTTAAAGCGGTCCATAGCCGCGCGTGCTTCCGGTACCATACCCTGATTCGAGCCATTGTTCGTGTTTGCCATGATTGTTCTCTCCTTTTGTTTGTTTTTTTGATTGGGTTTCGCGATTGGGTTTTGCTGATAGTATGATGTGTGAAAAAAAGCGGAATATAAGATGAAATTGCTGCAGAACAAGGAAAAACGTGCGTATAAAATACAAAAACATGTAAAAAAGCTTTCTGCTGTCAGTTCGCGTGGAGAAGGGATAAACTGAGATGCACAGACTCTTGTATAAAACATACTTTTTTGCTATAATCAAATAAACAAATAAAAGAGAAGGGCAATATGAAACGATTTGTTATCGGTGTATTGGCACACGTCGATGCGGGCAAGACGACGCTGTCCGAAGCGCTGCTGTTTCAAACGGGTGCATTAAAAAAGCTTGGACGTGTCGACCATCGGGACGCGTTCCTTGATACTTTTGCAGTTGAGCGCGAACGTGGTATCACGGTGTTCTCCAAGCAGGCGGTGTTAACGCTGCCGGATGCCGCTGTCACGTTGCTGGACACGCCTGGCCATGTCGATTTTTCCGCAGAGATGGAGCGTACGCTGCAGGTTCTGGATTACGCGGTGCTGGTGATTAGCGGCACGGACGGTGTGCAGGCGCATACCCATACATTGTGGCGGTTGCTCGAGCGGCATCAGATTCCGACGTTTCTGTTTATCAATAAAATGGATCTGCGGCCTGAGGCGCGGGACAGCCTTTTGGCGCAGCTTAAAGCACAGCTTCATGAGGGCTGTGTGGACTTTGGTGCGGCGGATAACATGGCCGAGGAGCTGGCTATGTGCGACGAGGCATTGTTGGAACGGTTTCTGGAAAATGGCGTCGTAACCGACGAAGATACGGCAGCACTGATAGCCCGGCGCAAAGTGTTTCCCTGTTATTTTGGTTCTGCGCTACGGCTGGAAGGCGTTAATGATTTGCTCGAGGGGCTGTCACGCTTTACGTTGCAGCCAGACTTAGATGAGGATTTCGGCGCACAGGTATTTAAAATTACGCGCGATGCGCAAGGAAACCGCTTGTCCCACCTGAAAATCACGGGAGGCACACTTGCGGTGCGTACGCAGCTATCCGGTGAGGAAGACGGCGGTTGGCAAGAAAAAGTAAACCAGATCCGTGTGTATGCGGGTGATAAGTTTCAGACCGTGGATTGCGCTGAGGGCGGTATGGTTTGTGCGGTTACCGGTCTGACACATACCAGACCCGGCATGGGACTGGGCAGTGCCGCCGGTGCGCTGCCTCCGGTACTGGAGCCAGTACTAAGCTACCGTGTACAGTTTCCGAAAACCGTGGATGCGCATACGATGCTGCGTCATCTGCGTCAACTGGAAGAAGAAGACCCACAGCTGCGGGTTGTGTGGAACGAGAAATTGGGTGAAATCTATCTGCAGCTTATGGGTGAGGTGCAGCTTGAGATTCTCACACGTATCATCTCTGAGCGCTTCGGCGTAGACGTGACCTTTGATGAAGGGAATATCGTTTATAAAGAGACGATCGCAGCGCCTGTGATTGGAATTGGCCATTTTGAGCCGCTCAGGCATTATGCTGAGGCACATTTGCTGCTGGAACCGGGGGAGCGAGGTAGCGGCATGCAGTTTGCAACGGCCTGTCCGTTGGATACGCTCGACCTGAATTGGCAGCGTCTGATCCTGACCCATCTGGCGGAAAAAAACCATGTGGGTGTGCTGACGGGCGCACCTGTAACCGATATGAAGATCACGCTGCTGACTGGCCGCGCCCATCTGAAGCATACAGAGGGCGGTGACTTCCGCGAGGCAACGTACCGCGCGGTGCGCAACGGCTTGATGCAGGCGGAGAGCGTGCTGCTGGAGCCGATATATGCGTTCCGGCTGGTGCTGCCGGAGGAATGTGTCGGCCGTGCAATGAGCGATATCCAGCGCATGGAAGGAACCTTCGATACGCCGGTTCCGCAGGCAGATGGCACCCTGTTGACCGGTACTGCGCCGGTTTCAGAAATGCGTAATTACTGGACAGAGGTCGCGGCATATACCAAGGGACGTGGGCGGCTGAGCTGCACGGCAGCGGGCTATGCGCCTTGCCACGATGCGGATGCAGTGATCGCGGCGAGCGGCTATGATCCAGAGCGTGACACAGAGAATCCGGCGGATTCCGTGTTCTGTTCCCACGGCGCAGGGCACACTGTTAAATGGGATGAGGTGCGGGCCTATGCGCATATGGATTCCGGCGTGCATCCGTCAGGAACGGACGAGCCGGACCGGGCGCCAGATTTTGTGCCGGCATGTCGCGCACCAGCCGGAACCGGTCTGGATGACGACAAGGAGCTGCGCGCCTTGTTTGAGAGGACGTATGGCCCGATTAAGGATCGTGGTTTCGAAGCTTTCCAGCAAAGCCGGAAAAAGGCCGCGACATTGGAACAGCTATATGTTACGCGCATCCGCGCGGATGATTACCTTTTGGTGGATGGTTATAATATTATTTTCGCATGGGATGAGCTTCATGCAATCGCAGAAGGCGATATCAATGCTGCACGCGAGGCATTAATCAATCTGCTCAGCGATTACCAGAGCGTGCGCAAATGCCATCTGATTGTTGTGTTTGACGCCTATAAGGTCAAAGGCGGCGTTGGCTCGATTGAAAAGCGGCACGGCCTGCATGTGGTGTATACCAAGGAGGCTGAGACTGCGGATATGTATATCGAGCAGGCATCGTATGACTTGTCACGCAAGCATCGCGTGCGCGTAGCAACGTCGGACGGTATGGAGCAAATGATCATTCTCGGTCATGGAGCGGAGCGCATTTCTGCGACCGAGCTGTATTGGGAGGTTGAGCAAGCCACGCAGCACATTGCAGATGTGATTGCGCAGCTTGCTAAACAGTAGCACACCTGGAATAGTCAGCTGTGCAGGAAATGAGAAGAATCATGCAAAGAGGGAAAAGGGGGAATCGATTATGAAGATTTCAACCAAGGGACGGTATGCGCTTCGTTTGATGATCGATCTGGCGCAGCACGACGCCGCTGGTTATATCCCGCTGCGGGACATTTCCAAGCGGCAGGAAATCTCGGCAAAATACCTTGAGCAGATCGTCGTGCAGCTTGCGCGGGCGGGGTTTGTCACTTCGACACGTGGCGCACAGGGCGGCTATCAGTTGGCACGGCAGCCATCGGAGTATACCGTAGGTGATATCCTGCGCATTACGGAAGGGCCGCTTGTGCCGGTTGCCTGTCTGGAAAATGACCCGGTGGAATGTGCCCGCGCGGATGAATGTATTACACTTGACTTCTGGCGTGGACTTTACGATGTAGTAAACCAGTATGTAGATTCTGTAACGCTGGAGGAATTGGTCGATCGAGGGAAAACGCTGAATTTCTCGATTTAACGGAAAATCGTTGCGGGGCAGCAGCATGCCGCTTTGGATCATAATGAAGCATGTGCCGTGTTTCGATCGAAATTACGTTTTCTTGACACAAAAACATATTTACTTTGCATAAACATGATGATAGAATAATAGGAAGAAAAACGGTGGAAAATTGCCGTGCAAAATAAGGAGGAAAAACATGAAGCAGAAATTCAGAATCGTGCTGGTTTCCATGCTGCTGGTGGTTGGTATGTTTGTAGCCGCTGGCGCGTCCAGCTATGATCACTGCGCAGACCAGTTGAAGGCGCTTGGCTTGTTCCAGGGAACCGAGCAGGGCTATGAGCTGGATCGCGCGCCGACCCGTGCCGAGGCGGCAACCATGCTGGTTCGCTTGCTTGGCAAGGAAGCGGATGCGCAGAAGCTGGAGTATACCGCTCCGTTTACCGATCTGGAAGATTGGCAAAAGCCCTATGTTCAGTATCTGTATGATAACGAACTGACCTCGGGTGCAACAGAAACAACGTTTGAGCCGGAGTCTCTTTGCTCCGCGCAAATGTATACGACCTTCCTGCTTCGCGCACTGGGTTATAGCGATGCAGAGGCAGCAGATTTTACTTATCAAGATGCTATCACCTTCGGCGAATCGATCGGTCTGGTGGACTATGCAAACTGCAATCAGCAGAAGTTCCTGCGTGACCACATCGCGGCAATGAGCCTGACGGCGCTCAATACTGCGGTCAAGGGTGACGAGGATACTGTTTTGCTGGAGAAACTGGTTGCGGATGGCGCGGTTGCGCAGGAGGACGCGAAGGATCTGCTGGCATTCTTTGATAGCTTTAACAGCTATGTAAAGGCATCCGAGCAGATGAGCGCAGCTTCCCAGAGTGATATGACGATGAGCATTGCCGCGTCCGTTGACATGGATGATGTTCAGGTGATGAGCCTGGATATGCCGATCGATGTAAAGCTGGACATGGATATGGAGCAGATGGACCAGTCCAAAATCGCAATGACCGGCAAGGTAAAGGTCGAAATGAATGAGGAGCTCGTGGATCCGGGTATGGAAACCAAGGTCGAGCAGGATATCGCGTATTACTACACCGATGGCGTCTTTTACATGAATATGGGCGGCCAGAAGGTCAAGATGGATATGTCCTTCGAAGACATGATGCAGCAGATGGGCGACCTGTCCGCTATGCAGAAAACCGAACCGGTCTGCATGATCGATTCGATCGAGAAGTCGGGCAATACGAGCACCGTTACATATTCGGCATCGGGTATGAATGGAATGATCGACTCTGTGCTGCAGAGCATGGGCATGACAACCGCGGATATGGGTGTGACGATTGATGATATGTCGGCCAAGGTAACAGTTTCGAACGGCGCGATCAAGGACATGGATATCGCAATGCAGCTCACCATGACTGTGGAAGGCCAGACGATGACCATGGATATGACCATGGATTGCACCATCAACAAGCTTGGCAATAGCGTGACGGTCACGCTTCCGTCTGATCTGGATACTTATGAAGAAATGATCGGCGGCGCGGATGCACCGGCGGCATAAAGGGTAAATTGAAAAGCCGGAACGGAAAATCCGTTCCGGCTTTTTTCAATGCAGCTCTGCAATCAGCGCTTTCATTTTTTGTGCCGAGCCTTGCAGACGGGCCAGTTCGTCTGCGGAAAGCGGGATATCGAGCACAGCCTCGACGCCATTCCGCCCGACGATCGATGGCAGGCCGAGGCAGATACCATCCACGCCGTAATGCCCCTGAATCAGGGAGGTCACTGGCAGCACAGAATGCTCGTCACGCACAATGGCTTCGGCAATGCGGCGGACAGCCATACCGATGCCGTAGTAGGTCGCTCCTTTGCTCTCAATGATAGAATATGCGGCGTCGCGCACGTTTTCATAAATGTGCTGCAGCATATCAGCCGGATCGGCAATGCCGGTGATCCTGCAATAGTCGTCGAGATCGACGCCCGAGATATTTGCGCTGGACCAGACGGCCAGTTCACTATCGCCGTGCTCGCCGATGATGAAGGCATGCACATTACGGCTGTCCACGCCGAGCTTCTGCCCGACCAGATACTTGAGCCGCGCGGTGTCGAGCACAGTGCCTGAGCCGATCACATGCCCGACAGGAAAGCCGGAAAGCTGCTGCGCCATGCAGGTGAGAACATCGACCGGATTGGATACGATCAGCAGCACTGCGTCCTGATTGACTGCAGTCAGCTGTGTGAGGATGGAAGACAGGATCACGCGGTTGCGGCTGAGCAGTTCGATGCGTGTTTCGCCGGGCTTCTGGTTTGCGCCTGCGGCAATGATAATCAGGCCGCAGCAGGCGAGGTCAGCATAATCACCTGCACGGACAAAACAGGGCTTGGCGAAGGAAACACCGTGGTTGATATCCGCAGCCTCGCCTTCCGCTTTTTTGCGGTTCATATCCACCAGAACCACTTCGGAGAACAGGCCGGAGACAGCGAGCGTATAGGCACAGGTCGCGCCGACAAAACCAACGCCGATCACGCCGCATTTCTGCATGCTGGGCATAATGCACACTTCCTTTCTTCCGTATAGTATGTCCGTTTTGTGTTGGAAAAACCGGAAAGTTGTGATAAGATAAAAAGGAACTTTTCCGGAAGGAGCATGGAAACGATGAGAAGATCAATTCGCACCGCGCTGGTGGGCGCTGTGCTTGCCGGTTCTTTGGCGGTCTCCGCAGCAGCGGCTGATTATACGGCTTGCGCGGATAGCTTGCAAGCGCTTGGCCTGTTTCAGGGAACGGAGCAGGGCTATAACCTTGACCGAGCGCCGACGCGCGCGGAGGCGGCGGTCATGCTGGTTCGGTTGCTGGGTGAAGAAGCGGATGCGCTTGCGCTGGAATATACTGCACCGTTTACGGATTTGGAAAGCTGGCAGAAGCCTTATATACAATATTTGTATGAAAATGGGTTAACGACCGGTACCTCTGATACTGCGTACGCGCCGGAGCAGCTATGCTCTGCGCAGATGTACGCTGCATTTATGCTGCGTGCACTGGACTATTCTGAGGCGGAAGGGGACTTTGCATACAACGATGCCGTTGCTTTTGCCCAGCAGATTGGTCTGTATGATCCGGCAGTAGTCGATACGACGGAGTTTCTTCGGGATGATGCAGCGGCGGCCAGCTATACTGCGCTGTCCCTCCAGCCAAAGAATATGGAAGATACGCTTCTGGATCAGCTGGTAGCAGACGGGGCGGTTGACGCAGCAGCGGCCGAGACTTATCAGTCCTTGTTTGAAACGTATGCTCTGTATCGTGAAGCGACTGCGGGTATGAAGGAGTTAGCGCAGTTTTCTGTGCGTGGCGGCGTGACGGTTAAACAGGATGATGGCATGACGTTGACGACGCAGGACTGCATCGCTGTCGACAGGGAAAACGGTACGGCAACGGCAGAGGGAACGCTGACGCTGAAAGCTTCAAACATGGAACCATACACACAGCCATATTATATGGATGCAGCGCAGGAAAGCGGCAATGTGCGCGCAGCGCTGCTGTATGGATATGGCGCAGTACCGCTTGCCTGTGTTGAGAATATTGAGCATGCAGGACCGGAATGGACATTTTCGTTTACCGCTCTGCCTGCGCAGTACGACGGCGGGTTCTGGGCGCTGGCACATTCAGGTGGTGCATTTGAGCAGGCCGGGACTGCTTCGCTTGTACAGACCGTACAGAATGGCCGTGTATTGTCGCAGACGCTGACGGTTGAGCTGACGCAGAGGAATGCTGCATTGCATGCGGTATGGACCGGCAAGCTGGATACGGCAAAATAAACGCTTTGAAAAAAACATAGCCGCTGGGCAGCAGGGGGGATACCTATTGCTGCCCAGCGGCTTTTGCGCAGCAAAAAGCCCCGCCAATCGGCGGGGCTTTGCTTTGTGCAGCTTACTTCTTATTCTTGATGTATTCATCCATCGCAGCGGCAGCGCGCTTGCC
>OERW01000032.1_pt1 | contig 87379 bp, 85 predicted proteins | sample 1540091 | NCBI WGS metagenome assembly OERW01 (sample SAMEA3891889, study PRJEB23780) | metagenome | biome: terrestrial biome; feature: animal house; material: Caecal content | place: Italy | collected 2015-05-05 | reverse complement strand
CGAACAGCAGCTTCCTTCTGTACCATTACGGTGATTGAATCGATTGGCAAACGCGATTCCAACAAACCCATATTGGGCTACCCTATCCTGCTGCAATCACTTTCATTGCCTGTTCAATGGCAACCAACATTTGCTTTTCAAGCCCTAGGACAAATTCGCCCATTAACGGCAAAAGCAAAATCACCATCACCAGTCCCAAGATAATTTTTAATTCAAAATTGATTGCAAATACATTGATTTGAGGAATTACTTTCATTAAAATACCCATTCCTAGCTGGCCAATTAACTCTGCCGCAAGAATCGGTAAACATAATTTCATTGCTAGGACAGCACAAGATGCAAATATCTCCAGCATATAAGTAGAAGCAGCAGTTCCTAGCGAAGCTGCCTCAAAGGGAATCACTTGTCCGGAATTAAGCAAAATACGGAGCAGTGTTATATGGCCATTCGCCGCGAAAAACAATAACGCCATCATGATGTTTAACAAGGTGCCAGTCATGGACACATTGGTTCCCATAGATGGATCGTATGTTTCCGACATGTTCATGCCCATCTGCGCGTCAATCATTTGTCCTGCCTGCAATACCACATAAAAAAAGAAGTGAACTATAAGGGCAACCAAATAACCAAGCGCAAGCTCCAACAATGACCGAACAGCAAATTCCAGCACTGTCGTCGGAACTGACGGTACCGGTAAATCCGTGAGCGAATATACCGCCACCGCAAGCATCAGACTTGCTCCCGCTTTCACCATGCCGGGCACGCCAGACCGTCCACCCAAAAGGGGATTGAAAACAATAAATCCCGTCATGCGCATCAGAATATAGAGAAACAGCGTCAGTTGTGCATCATCAATCATTGCGCTCGCTGTCCCCTTCCTGTTAAGCAATCATTTGGGTGAATATCATCCTTGTAAAGTCTTGCATCGTATCCAACATCCACGTGCCAGCGAAGAGGAGGAAAACGACGATCAACAAAAGCTTCGGGATAAAAGACAGTGTTTGTTCATGGATTTGTGTCGCAGCCTGAAAAATTGCTACAAGTACGCCAACTGCCATACTGGCAATCAACATTGGGCCACCAATCTTAAGGGCAACCCACATCCCCTCCCGCAAAATATCAATAATCTGGGATTGATCCAACGCTCATCCTCCTTCCACAAGCTATCGGAATCCCTGCGCAAGCGTAGAGAACAAGAGCTGCCAACCGTCTACCGTAATAAACAGCAAAAGCTTAAACGGCATCGAAATCATAGCAGGCGGCAGCATAATCATGCCCATACTCATCAAAGTAGAGGACACGATGATATCGATCAGCATAAATGGAATGTACAGGAAAAAACCAATCTGAAATGCCGCTTTCAATTCACTGGTCATATACGATGGAATAACCACACGCATGGAAAGGTTCATAGCATCCTCATCCGTTGTTGGCTCGTTTACTCCAGCTAAATCACAAAACAGCTTCAGTGATGATTCCTCTGTATTCCGCAGCATAAATTCTTTCAGTGGAACCGATGCACGATCGATTGCTTCTTCCTGCGTAATTTCCTGTCTGGTGTATGGCTCATATGCTGTCTCCTGAATTTCTGTGAGAACGGGGTTCATGATAAACAGTGTCAGAAAGAGCGCGATACCAATTAAAACCATATTGGGCGGGTTTTGCTGTGTGCCCATGGCCGTTCGCAAAAAAGAAAGCGAAATGATGATTCGTGTGAACGAAGTCATCATAATCAGCATGGACGGCAGCAAAGCAATAACAGTCGTCAGGAAAAGTATTTCCAGTGTTTGTACACTGTCGCCGTTTACATTGATAAGACTATCCGGCATTAAACACTCTCCTTCCTACTTCTTATCATTCCTTTTACGTAATACATCCGACAAAATATCAGAGAACTTTGGCGCAGACAGCTCGCTATTGGTCTGTTTTGCCTGTCGCCAGATTCGAGACTCTTCCTCAGATAATTCCGTCAAAAGCGTAATTTGCTCATTGGAAACCCCAAGAACAAGCCAACGCAGGCCAACACGCACTACGACTACCGCTTTATTTTGACCAATCGGCAACCGGTCATAGAGACGCATATGGCCATTCGATGTCATAGAGCCGCCAAGGCTCCCCATGGCAATGCGGCGCGTAAACCAATAGGCCAAAAATAAGATGACCCCGACGCACAGGCACATGCCAAGCAAGGAAAGCCATTTCATAGGATTACGGCTGTCCTACGATCGAGCTAACCGTTTTGATAATGCGATCCGGCTTAAAGGGCTTAACAATAAAGTCCTTTGCGCCAGACTTGATTGCTTCAATAACCATTGCTTCCTGGCCCATTGCAGAGCACATAACAACCGATGCATTAGGATCTGCCTTACGGATTGCCTTCAGTGCTTCCAAGCCATCCATATTGGGCATCGTGATATCCATAATTACCAGATCCGGCTGAATTTCAGCATACTTATTAACTGCTTCCGCACCGTCACTGGCCTCGTATGTATCCGTATAGCCGTTTTCATTCAGCGTGTTTTTAACCATCATTCGCATAAATGCCGCATCATCTACTAACAAAATCTTTGCCATGGTTCATCCCATCCTTTTCGTTTTTCAAAATAATATATGAAGTAATATTGCTTATTAAAGATCTTCCAATGCCAGAGGCTCGATAATCTCGGCAATACGTAAACCAAAATTATCATCTACAACAACAATATCGCCCTTGGCAATGCATTTACCATTGACATACAAATCCGCCCGATCGCCAGCCAGACGATCCAACACAACAAGCGAACCCTTGGTGTAATTCAAGATGTCCTTTACCCGACGACGTGTCCGTCCAATTTCAACAGAAACATCCACCGGGACAGACATTAAAAGATCCAAGTTGCCTTCTTGCTCTTCATTCAGGTTGGTAGCCTGCTCTTCAAATTTTGGCATAGCCGGCTTGGACGTCTTAATTGTTTTGGGTTCTGGCGCCGCCTGCTGTTGCTGCGGCGGCATATAGTACATCGGCGGATACGGCATTTGCATACCATACGGTGGATATGGCATCGCACCATATTGCTGCTGCATTTCCGGCGTCATCTGCGGCATTGCCTGCGGGATCGCTTGCTGCGGACTCATTTGTGGTGCAGGCTGTGGTGCCGGAGTCTGCGCAGGGGCAGGCTGTTGCGGTGCAGCTTGCGGCTGCGGCGTTACAGGCTCCGCAACGGGTTGCTGCGGCTGCATTGTCTTTTCCTGCTGGGCTGCCTGTTCATCCGCAAAATTTTTCGCAAGCAGCTTTTCAATCTCTTCCTGACTCAGAGGAGCACCGCTATCACCAGATGATTCAGGCTCTGCGGCCACAGCCGGCTCGGCAACAGCAGCCGGTTCCTGTACATCATCCATGCCAACATCCGGCCCTTCAATGCCAAAGCCCTGCAACAACTCATGTACCAAATCCATACTGAGTGCGCTCATGAATTCGCTTTCCACTGCATCTTCAATGCTAAACTTAAAGCGAACCACGACAAGCATTCCGTTTGACGGGAAATACTTATTAACGAATTCTTCCAAGCTGCCGATTTCAAACGCCTGCGGCGTTGAGATGTTGACCATCCTGCTAAGGAAATCGGACATCGCTGTGGAAGCCGCTCCCATCATCTGGTTCATCACTTCGCAGATTGCACTCATATTCAGTTCGTTAATCTCAAAATCCTCATCGTTGGTTGTGGTACCCATGAGGATATCTACGATCGCACGAACATCGCTTCGCTTCAGCAGCATAATATTGCTGCCGCTGAGACCCGCCACATAATCAATCTTGACACCAATCGCAGGCTGCAAATCACCAAGCGTAAAATCCTTTGCAGAGACTACACTTACCGTCGGTGTCGTGATATCAACGCGACGTGCGAGCATATTGGAAACCGCAGTCGCAGAGGAGCCCAGGCTGATATTAAAGATTTCCCCAATCGCGTCAATCGCCATTGGGCTAAATACATTCGATCCCATGCTTACTGTCCCTCTCCTTTATCCTGCATATTTTCCATGTCGGATAGCACGTAAGTTTTATCTATCCGCACCGCCTTGTTCTTTTGAAAAATACCCATCTTTCCGTCAAACCATCGCTTTCCACCAATATTCAAATAGATTTTTGAATCTTTTGGCTGATCCAAGGAGATGACATCGCCGACATGCAGATGATAGATATCCTCTAACTGCAACGTCGTATGCTGAAATTCTGCGGTGATCTCCAGTTCTGACCCGCGCAAGTAATCCATAATCTCTTCGCTGTCTCGCTGATTTGTCTGCCGGATGCTTGCCGTTTCTCTATTCATCAACCCAAACACATCACTCAGCAACGTACCTGGTAAAACAATACTGAAACGTCCCCTGCTGACGGGCGTGTGAATCGTGATGCCAACGATCACGACCGCTTCTTCCAACCCTATCAGCTGCACCAATGTGGGATTAACCTCCACACGCTGAAACTTAAAATTAATATCAATATAGTTTTTCCAAGCACTGGACAGACTTTCGATTAAATTGCTCATAAAACTTGTATACAGCCGCAATTCAATATCTGTATACTGGTGGTCAGAGTTTACTTCTCCCTCGGGATCACCATCGCCACCAAGCAAACGGTCCATCATACTCAGCATAATGCCGGTTGTAATATGGAAAAGAACAGGCTCTTTTTCTGCAGTATCATCAAATGAATCCTCTGCCAGCGTTAGAACATCACGCTCTGACAAGGCATTAGAAAACTCAAAAAACCGCTGTTCTTCTACCGACTCTACCTCTAACTCGCACGACATATGTAACAAAGCGTTCAACCGAGAGGACAAAATCCGTACATAGCTCTCAAAAATACTGCTAATCATTTTCAATCGATCTCGCGTAAATTTTTTCGGGCTATAAAAATCGTATTTGGGATACTTTTTTTCCTCGGATTTATCCGTTTCGGTTGATGTCATATCCATGTCACCGTTTCGCGCGGCAGCAAGCAAGGCATCAATCTGACTTTGTGATAAAACTTCAGACATTTATAACAATCCTTTTACTCATAACTCTACTCAGCTTCGCCCTCACGTATTGTGAAATACTTATCCACGCTGGTTTCCGCACTTTCCGGATTCATACCAGTAATCATAATCTCAACGCGACGGTTTTTAGCCCGTTCTGCGTCAGTATCAAATCCTGCAATCGGACGCCACTGTCCATATCCGACGCTAACCAGTTTATCCGGATCAATTACATTCTTTTCTTGCAAATACACTGTAACCGTGGCTGCACGATTGGAAGCAAGAAAACGATCAACCGTAGGATTGTTAGGCTTGGAAGGATCGCCCTGCGAGGTATGACCCATAACACGCATTTCATCAATCAAATCATTTTGCGGTGCAATCGCCGTAGCTACCTCATCCAGCATTCGCTTTCCGGAATCCAGCAGTTCCCAACTGTCACCCGCAAAAAACACTGCATCACGAAACGTAATAAAGACATAGTCCGCACCTTGCGTAATGGACATCTGTTGTTGCAGATTATTCTTCTCACTATATTCATTCAGCGCCATCGCAATTTGATTCAGGGCAGCAGTTACATCTTCCTGAGAAATCTGCTCACCATCTTTGGTGTCATTTTCTTCACCGGTTCCCTGACCAGGCGTACCCATCGTTTCTGATGTTGTTTCGCGCTTAAAGCTTTGAACAATCATCGCCCATTTAGTTTCATTGATGGTGGACATACTATACAGCAGAACGAAAAAGCAGAGAAGCAGCGTGACCATATCGCCATATGTATCCTGCCAGTTAGCTCCGCCCCCACCCTTTCTCCGTCTTTTCAAATCTGCGACTTCCTTTCTCTTTCAGTCGGGGAAAAGAGATTACTCCTGTTCTTTACCTCGTTTTCCGCGACCCTTTTTCTTTTCAGAACCGCCGCCTGTTGCATTCTGCTCTAAATAGCCCTCCAGCTTCTCCCGAATAAACTTCGGATTCTCACCGGATTGAATTGCCATAACGCCTTCTACAATCAGCTGACGGCACAAGCATTCTTCTTCATCTCGTGTGCGCAAGTTGCTCGCAATCGGATTAAAGATCAGGTTTGCCAAAATAACACCGTAGAACGTGGTAATCAACGCGGTACCCATATCCTTACCAATGCTAGAAGAACCACTTTCCGGATCCATGTTGACCAGCATGTTAATCAAGCCAATCAGCGTACCAACCATACCAAAAGCCGGCGCCGCAGCCGAAGCTTTCTCATACATGGAAGCAACATCATCATGGCGCGTGCTCAGCTGTTCAATATCGCTCGTCAGCATATCCCGAACTTTATCCGAATCGTTACCATCAACAATTAACATAATGCTCTTCTTGAAAAACGGATCTTCCAACTGGTTTGCACGCTCTTCCAATGCCAAAAGACCATTTTTACGAGCAATCTGTGCAAATTCAACGACCTCATCGATAACCGACGCAGGATTGAACTTTTTCTGGTTGAAAATAATACCGATATGCTTCGGAAATCTTGCCAGCATTTTTCCTGGATGGCCCGCAACAATCGTTGCTAAAGTACCACCCAAAACAATAAAGACACTGGCAGCATCGCCAAAGTTGGCAAGCTGTGTAAAGTCAAACGGTCCCGGATCGCCGCCAATCGACATGCCCAAAACCAGAAGAACAATACCGCCTACAATACCTAAAAGAAATGTTAAATTCATTTTTTCATACGTCCCCCAATCTGAATTCGTCCAAAAGACGAGTTGTCAGAATGCAGTTCTCTATATTTAGTCTCCTCTTTTATCGGAGATCGTGATTTCACGGTAAATATCCCGCACTCGTGCGGTGTAGTTTTCAATTTGGCGAACAACCGCTTCCGGCGTCTCGCGTACAATATAATAATCATGGTTCATCATAATAATTTTCGTTTCAGGGATCATTTCGATCGTCTCAATCTGCATATGGTTGAGCAAAAATGGCTCCCTATTCAACTTTGTCAGCCGGATCATGTCATTCACCTTTCCCCACGTACAAAAGATTTCAGGCGCCGGGGGCGTATCATCCATACGCCCCCATCGCCGTCCACTATGCAACTAACTCATCCTAAAATGCTTTAGCGTTTCATGCTGACCAAGTCAGACAGCATTTCGTCAGTGACAGTAATAATCTTAGTATTTGCCTGGAAACCACGCTGTGTAGTGATTAAATCGGCAAATTCCGTTGCAATATCCGTTTTGGAAGACTCCAAGCCGCCAGACAAAATCTTAGTTTTGCCTGCGCCAGTAAGCTTAACGCTGTCCGTGTCCTGAACATCTCCATTGTTCAATGCGCCTGAAACCGTTCCGCTACAGGTGCCTACTACGACTTCGCCTGCGTTGTTACCTGCGGTATAGTAGCCATCGCTTTCCTTGGTTAGGCCGTTGGGGTTTACGACGCTTCCGATCGGAATGACACCAACCGTAACTGCAACATTACCCTGTGTCACAGCAGTGATTACACCGTTCTGATCAACACTCAGGTTAACGCTCTGCACATCAACTCGCTTGTCTGCATCCGAAGGCGTACCGCCAACATCAGGCCAAGTCAACGTGTTGTTGTTCGCGGTATCCACTCTGGGATAAACAGCGCCGCCTTTTTTAATATTCAGCTGGTCATCACTGCCTTGCGCAGCTACCGGAAGACGAATCGGACGCAAGCAGGTGTCCCACTTTACGGTGCCATCATTATTGTAAGCCATAGTGCCATTTTCAGTCCCCTGCGGCATAAAGCCATAAACGCAGTAACCATTGCTGTCAACCAAATAACCTTCGTTGTCCAGGAAAAAGTTACCTACGCGTTTAAGGGTCAAATTATTGGGGTCCGGTTCATATCCATTCTCTTCAGCCGGCTTCGGACCAACCATAAAGAAGCCGTTGCCATCGAGATAGAGATGCGAATTAATGCCTGTCGGCGCATATGTACCGCCAGTCATATTCAAGTCAATAGAGGCAACCTGCGAACCATAGCCGATCTGCGACGCATTGGTACCACCATACTGCGTACCGCTGGCCGTACTATTACTGATCGAAGTATACATAGATTCGCTGAACGAGGTAACGCCCGGCTTAAAACCATATGTATTTGCGTTGGCAATATTATTGCCGATTACATTCATTTTCTGCATGTGGGTCTGCAGACCCGCGATTGCAGCATACATAGAACCTGTCATTTGCTTAGATTTGCTCCTTCCAATTCATACGGTGCAGTCAGACGCTGTCAAACGGACAATCGTCAAAAACACCCTAAAAGGACCTGCTTTCTTACTTAAGAAGAACAGCACCGTCTATATTGGTAAATACATTATCACGCATTTCATCTTGCGAAATCGCTGTGATCACTCGATTTTGTGGCACGTTTACAATAAATGCACACCCTGTATCCAGCACCAGAATATTCTTGGCACCTTTTTCCTGGGCTTTCCCAACAGAATACGCCAACTGATTCATAAGGTCATCTGTCATCTCGATGCCTCGTTCCTCCGCACGCTGCTGCGCATGCCTCGAAAACTCAACCGTTGGAGTTGCTTGTTGAACTGTTCCAAGCTGCTCCATACGCTGACGAAGCAGATCACCGAAAGTACCAGTCGTGTTTTGCGCGGTCTTCTGTACGGGTTGACCAAGCGAACCGCTTCCACTAATTCGGTCAATCATATCTTTTCGCCGTCCTCGTCACCATCTCCATCAGGATTTGGATCAACGCCAAAATCGGGATCCGGGTTATCCGGATCAGGCACCTCCGGTTCCTCTTCCGGCAATTCACCAACCGCCATAATAGAGCTGAGGGCATATGACTTTCCGTTAACAAAAATAACCTGTTCGCCGTTATAAGTACCAGTACCCGTTACTTCACCAACAATCTCCTTCAGACCACTGGAGCTGCTGTATTCACCGATTGTAACTGTTTTTCCAACCAGCGAAGCAGCATAAGACATGGTAGCAGCGTCTGTCATAGTAGCCATAGCCTGAATCGTAGACATCGAGATCAGCTGATTCATCATATCACTCGTTGAGGCAGGATTATCGATATCCTGATTCTGGAACTGAACAATCATCAGCTGCAGAAAATCCTCCATTGTCAGCGTCAGGTTATCCGCACTGGAATCCTTTAAATAGCCAACATTATTGGACGTATCTGAATCAGATGTCTTAGTTGTCGGTGTATTCGTGCTCGAACTGGTATTGGTTGAATAACTGGCAGCGTTCGGCATTCTTGCAATCGTAGGGGTAAATAAATCGCTCATTCTTGTTTCTCACTTCCCTTCCATCAAACCGTGTTCAACTGAAACAGTCCTAATCGCAGCTGACCTAAAAAACTATCCTGTTCCGCTTTATTCTGCTGCGAATGCGGCTGCTGCTCCTGCTGCTGACGATTCTGTTGGTTGTGACCATCATACTGCGGCTGCTCTGGCTCCTGCTGCTGCACCTGAATCTGTACGTTTTGACCAGTACGGTCCTCCAACAAGGCACCCAGATTACCCACATGCTGCGCCAGCAACGAAGTGGTTTTAGCATTATCGGCATAAATTACAAGCCCAAGCTTGCTGCCATGCTGTATTAACTCGATCGTGATATGGCCCAGATTTTCCGGCTGCAGCTGAATCTGCACCTTGTCGCCAACCGTATTCAGATTTGCCTGAATCGTATCTGCGAGCTGCTTTTCCATATCAGGTGCATTCACATTCACCGTAGGCGTGGCATCACCAACCTTAACAGGTACAGACTCCACATCGCGGAAGACAGGCTGCTCCTGCTGCGTAACGATCACAGGCTGATCGTCCGACTGATTCACTTCAACCATCTTTGGCGTCGAAGTGTTTTCTCCAGTAAGCTGCTGCTCCGTTTGAGCCGAAGGATTTTGCTGCATGCTTTGTTGTGACGCGCTTTCCTGCGGCGCTACAACCTCAGGCGTAACCTGGCTCTCCGCAGTCTGCATTGCCTGCTGCGGAACTTGCACGGTCGTCGACATTGTCGTCTGCTGCGCAACCGGCATCGCGGTTTCAGCTGCCACAGTTGTTTGGACAGCCTGAGGAACGATAGCATCTACTACTGTCGTTTGTGCGGTTGCTGCACTTACGTTTTCCTGCGTCATCTGCTGAACCGCATACGGCTGGAGCAGCATAGCTGCCAAAACCTGACGCACATCATCCGACACATCCGTAACATTCTCCTGCTGATTCTCACCAGTCGGCTGCTGCACCTTGTCATTATTTGTCGGGTCAGACTGTGTGTGCTGCGTATCAGAACTGGGTTTCGTATCAGATACTGCATCTTGCTTTTGCGACATCAAATCCTGAAACGAATCACCATTCGAATCCTTACCAGCATTGGAACTGGATACCTGACTTTGCTGCATCATCAGCTGCATCATCATATTGATCTGTTCCGTAGTCATTTCTCTCACCTCCTTTCACCGTAGGATAACGGCAGGCGCGGCACTGATCTCACGCCCGCGACGCTCTTTAGTGAACTGCCGCGCCTGCCATCACACGGGCGTTGGATACAAATTCATCAATAAATTGTTCTTCGCTCTTTTGCACGGATTTCTGATAAAGCTTCCACTTCTTCTCTTTGAGCTTTTCGATGGTAGCCTTATCCGTTTTTGCATGGATGACTTCGTTCCGCTTACTTTCTTCTTCCTTTTTGCGCAAAGCAAGCGTTTCCCGTGCTTGGTCGATTTCTTTTTCCTGCACACGCAGCATCAGGTCATATCCAACCGCATCAGCAATCGTCATCCCCTGCTGCTTTTTATTTCGATACTCTTCATTAACTTCATTGAACCGTTTTTGCAATGCTGCAACCACTTCTTCTTGCTCGCGTACACGTGCAATCGCAGCTGCATGTTCAATGCGGAGCGTATCCAAAAGCTGTTCCCGGTAATGCAGAACCGTCTCCATGGAAAATCGGAACTTCTTCATTGGAATCATCCCCTATCTTTTATACTTCGTTACAGACTATTGTAAAATTGCCTCTAATTCACGCAGGCTCTCACCATAACTGAAGGATTCGTTGATTCCCTGCATCAGGAAGGCATTGATTTGATCAATTTTTGAAACTGCATAATCCAAACGCGGATTGGTTCCCGCCTTGTATGCACCAATGGACAACAAATCTTCATTTTTCTCGTAAACACTTAGAATATCACGCAATTTACTTGCAAGTTCCCGATGCTTGGGTGAAACAATTTCAACCATCAAACGAGAAATGCTTGCCGAAACGTCGATTGCGGGAAAATGGTTTGCGTTGGCAAGTTTACGCGAAAGGACGATATGTCCATCCAAAATACCACGTACAGTATCTGCAATCGGTTCGTTTGTGTCATCGCCCTCAACCAGCACCGTATATACACCAGTAATCGAGCCGCGCTCAAAATTGCCGCTTCGCTCCAGCAATTTAGGAAGCTCCGCATAAATAGAAGGAGTATAGCCACGCGCAACCGGCGGTTCGCCAACAGCAAGACCAATTTCACGCTGTGCCATCGCAAAACGTGTAAGGGAATCCATCATCAATAAAACGTCTTTTCCCTGATCCCTGAAATACTCCGCAATAGCCGTCGCCACCGACGGGCATTTCATACGCAGCATGGCAGGTTGATCTGATGTTGCGACAACCAGCACCGAGCGACGCATACCTTCTTCGCCCAAGTCCTTTTGAACGAATTCCAGTACCTCACGCCCACGTTCGCCAACCAGCGCAATCACGTTAATATCGGTTTTAACATTCTTCGCAATCATGCCCATAAGCGTGGATTTACCCACGCCTGAGCCTGCAAAGATACCAATACGTTGTCCTTTGCCGATTGTCAACGTAGAATCTATCGCACGTACACCAAAATCCACACGTTCCCGAATCGGGGGACGCGTTAACGGGTTGATATATGGACTATCTACATAGTAGCTGTCCCCTTCAGGGAACGGTGTCAATCCGTCAATGGGTTTCCCCATTGCATTAATGATTCTGCCACGGAGAAAATCACCAACTTGCAGCCGCAAACGCCGGCCTGTATTTCGAACAAAACTGCCCGGAGCAAGTCCATTCATATTTTGATATGGCATCAGCAGCATATGGTCATTTTTAAAGCCAACGACCTCAGCCAAAACTTGACTATTAGACTCTGCAGAGTAAATACGGCAGATGTCACCGATCGCTCCGCGGCCACCCGAAGCCTCTATCGACATGCCGACGATATTCTCGATTTTGCCGGTTCGGCTCAACATATCGCCATCTTTAATTTGTTGAATGACTTGCTCAAACATAGGTTTTCTCCCAGATCAGGCTACGAAAAATTCTCATGAATCACAGATCGAATGTTCTCAAGCTGTGTTGATGCACTGGCATCAATAATTTCGTCCGGCATTTCTACGATGCACGTTCCTGATTCAGCATCTCGCATGGGTACAATTTTAATATGATCGGATAGACTGGACAAAGCTGCCGCTAATGTCGGATCGGTTTGTGCAACTCCCTTTACATCACAATCTGCAACATAAATTTGCACCCATTCGCGACGTTTCATCTTTTCTGTTGCCGAAATGATCATGCGCTTGATAATTTCTTCACTGCTCTTTAAGCTAACGTGAATTACTTTTTCTGCAACAGCTACTGCAACATCCAAGACCTCACCGCTAAGCTTATCGATCTTCTCATCTCGCATGTTGCTAGCCAGTGTCAAAAACTGCTGAACAGCTTTCACGGAATCCTGTGCAGCCTGACGCGTTGTGGCAAAAGCCTCTTCTTCACCTTTGCGCCGTCCTTCTGCATATCCTTGGCTGTAGCCTTCTTCAGACGCCTTTTGGTGAATCTGTACTACCTCAGCTTCTGCAGCTTGCTTTGCCTTTTCAATAATATGTTCTGCCTTATCCTGTGCATTACGGATTATTTCATCTGCCTGTATTTGTGCCAATGAGAGTACATGCTCAAAATTGTTATCTTCGGATTCGTGCGCTGACTGTTCCGACGGAGCTGACCCGTCAGGATCAACAATCTTTGCCTTTTCCGAAGTCTTCTCATCGGCCGCATCCTCATTCGGAATACTTTCTTTGAGTCGAATCATTTCCTCCAGTTGACTAACCAGCTTCTCCTCATCCGGCATCTGATATTCGTCAACCTTCGGTTTCATGAAATACTTCAGAATACTAGGCAATGATCTCATCCTTTCCGCCCTTTAGGATAATGATCTCATTGCGCTCTTCCAGATCACGAATAATACCAACAATGCGCTGCTGCGCTTCTTCCACATCACGAATACGCACATTGGTGGTAATTTCGAGATCCTCCTCGATGTTCTGACGCATACGAGTAGACATATTGGTAAACAGCTTGTTGGCAACCTCCTTGTTGGCGCCTTTAAGTGCGAGAACAATATCACGCATATCGCAATCGCGTACGAAACGCTGCACGGAGCGGTCGTCCATATGCACAATATCCTCGAAGACAAACATGCGCTTGCGGATTTCCTCGGCCAAGCTGCCATCGTTTTCTTCCAAGCCGTCGAAAATAGCCTTTTCGCTCGAGCGTTCCAAATTGTTCATGATAGCAGCAATATGATCCAGACCGCCAACCTGTACGTTCTCCGTAACAATAATGCTGGAGAACTTTTTCTGTAGTTCGTCCTCAATCATCTTTACTGCTGTCGGAGAGGCACTTTCCATACGTGCAATACTCTTAACTACACGCAGCTTTTTCTTCGGCGGCAGTTCTTCCAAAACAGCCGCCGCCTTATCAGGATCTACATAAGACAGTACCAACGCGATGGTCTGTGCACGTTCGTGCTGCAAAGTGGACAAAAGTGTTTTCGCATCGGTTTTATTGAGGAAGGAAAACGAACGATTGCTCAGCGCCTTCGTCACCTTGCTCAGCAACTGCTCTGCCGCTTGATCTCCAAACGCCTTTTGCAGGACAGACCGTGCATATTCCATGCCACCCTCGGTAATTGCCTTGTTGGTAAGACACATCTGGTAAAAATCTTTCAGCACCTGCTCTGTGCTTTCCGGATCAATATATCCGAGTTTTGCAACCTCAATGGTTAATTGCTCCAGCTCATCTGCATTCATATACTGATAGATTCGGGATGCTTTTTCCGTGCCAATGGCAACAATCACAGTTGCTGCTTTTTGCGCAGGTGTCAACTCAAGATCAGCCATTTGCACCCTCCCCTCTCAACCAAGTACGGATCATCTGTGCCGCAATTTCCGGATTCTCCTCCGTAAACTTGCGGATATCCTGCTTCAGTTCCATGCTCTTCTCATTCTTAATTTCCAGAACATTATCAATCTGCTCCTTGGCCTGCTCGGCAGCCAGAGCCTCTTGCGCTGCCAGCTCCTCAGCCTGCTGGGCAAGCAGCAACTCTTCCGCCTTCTTGCGGCGCTTGGAACGAATGACCAGCAAAACAACCAGCAGCAGCAACAGGCCCAAAACACCGGCGCCAACATAAATCGCCCACTTGGGAATCTGCAGTCCAGATAGAATCGGCGTAGTAGCGGTGTCAGCATCCGGATTATAGAACGGTGCAACCAAAACATTGATTTTATCCGCCTGCTGATCCGTAGAAATACCTGCTGCCCGCGCGATATGACTAATCAACTGCGCCGTACCTACATTGCCTGCAGCGTCCTGATTAATGGTAACTGCGATCATCACATCAGTTACGACACCGAAGTTCTGCTCACTCTGCTCGGTTGAAGTATTGACATTCATATCCTCAGAACCACTGTTCTTCAGATACTGTTCGTCACCATTTACTGCATTTTGCGACTCCATATAGGTCGGAATGTCAGCATTGGTTGTTGTGCCGACCGTGCCGCCCGCCGTGGTATCATCACCGCGTACGAGTTCCTGATCATATTCTCGGTGGCCGATAATGCCTTCGCCATCCGGCGCGCCTTCCGGCGTATTATATTCCGTTGTTTCCTGCACACGATGGCTGACGTCAACTGTGCTGGTTACACTGACCTTGACATTATCTGTACCATAAATCGGGCTGAGTGCCTGAAGCACTTCGTTACGGACACGATTGTTAACCTGATTTTCCAGACGCATCTTCAGATCCGATGCGGAAGCAGTAGAAGTATCCGTGCTTCCAGGCGTATAGTTATTGCCAATCGAGTCAGAAATCGTAACGCTTTCAAAATCCAAGCCTTGCACACTATGTGCAACAAAATTGCCGATCGCATCTACATAGCTATCCGGCAGCGCGCCGCCATCCTGCATTTCAACAAAAACTGCAGCCGTCGCAGGAGTAGCGTTATCGCTGTCCAATACGTATCGCTGATCTGATCCCGGCGTAATATCGACCACTGCATTTTTAACACCCGAAAAATTGCGAATAACCGCAGCCATACGATCCTGCAGTTCATAATTTTTCAGCGTCTCCCGGTCGGATTCGCTCGACATCATACCAACATTATCTAAGTAAGTGCCATATAAGAAACCGCTTTTAGGATATCCATCTACCAGCAGTTTTGCTTGCAGATTGGCCACCTGATCTTCGGGTACCTTGATCGTATCGCCTTCTATTTTGTAATCTGTTGCACCGTACTCATCCAGTTTCCCTACAATCGCCGAGGCTTCATCGGTTGTAAGACCAGTGACCAATGTCTCATACGGCTGATTGTTCAAAACTAATGCAAGAATCACGGCAACAGCGATAATCACGACCAGACCGACTGCGGTGATTTTGATATATTTTGATTTATGCTCTCCGGCATATAAGTCTTTTACTTTTTTCAGACCGCTCTGAAATTTCTCTTTCACAATCTTTTCCGCCTCATCCCAGAGTTTCCCTTATCGAAAAGGGAACGCAGTTTGCATTATATGCTCATGCGCGTAATTTCGCTATAAGCATCCAACGCCTTATTTCTCAGTTCAGACAGCAGCTGAACCGAAAGCAATGCTTTTGTGCTGGCAATGGTTGCAACAGCCGGATTATCAAGCTGACCCGTCGCCAATAAGTACTGTGCCTGATTATTTTCCGCATCTGTCTGCTTTACAGTATTAATCGCATTCTGAAATACATCCGCAAACACCGGAACCCCATCCTGCGAGGAAGCCATATTGTCTTTGGAAGCCGTTTTATTCAGGGAGATCGAATCCCACAAAGGCTGTATTGAGCCAATTGACGCCATCGTTATTTCCTCCTAATTACTTTCCGATATCCAGTGCCCGTGTAGCAACTGTTTTTAATGTATTAAAAGCAGTTACATTAGCAGAAAACGCCTGTGTTGCCGCCATGGCATCCGTAATTTCCTTGACCAGATCTACATTCGGCATTTCAACATACCCATCGGCGTTTGCATCCGGATTGCTGGGATCGTATTGCAACTTAAAAGGGCTAGTATCCTCCACGATTTGCGTGACACGAACACCGCCCGATTCTGATAAATTATACGTTTCCCCCGGTACATTTCCTGCTGCTTGTGCAAGTGCTTGACGGAATGTGTCACGGCCACCATCGGCTTCCATGACAACCATCTTGCGTTGATAAGGACCCACTTCACCTTCTACACGTGTAGTATTGATATTGGCAACATTTTCAGAAATAACATCCAAACGAAGCTGCTGTGCTGTTAAGGCAGAGCCTGTGATGTTCATCGAACTCAAGAATGCCATAACCTAACTTTCCTCCTCATTACTGTCCGCGAATCGCCGATCGAATCAGCGAAAGATCTGCCGAAATCGCATTCATTACATGCTGCTGCTGCAACGCATTTCGGGCCAGCTCAATACTCTGCTCAGTAGCATCTACGCCGTTTCCATCCATACGTGCCGTCTCATTATCTGCAACATGTACCGTTGCCTGCGAATTTTCCAAAGCTGCTCGCATATCAGCTGCGCTGCCATTTGCAGCAGCTTGCAAACGCGATCGAAAAGTTTCCTCAAAGGTAACATACTTCGTTTTATAATTTGGTGTCTCTACATTCGCCAAATTATCCAAAATAGCTGTCTGCTTCGTCCATAAAAAATCCATGGAACGCTCCATCATAAGAAGCGTATTATTGGTTATAGAATCCATTCTACCGGGCCTCCAATATCCCCATAACTGAACCAATAGCAATTTACTATATTGTACTATAAATCTACTGGTTTTTCAATTATCTTTAGCGCATTTTTTGTCATATTTCTCAGCATTTTTCACAACAAAAGATTATTTTGGTCTTTTCGCCTAATTTTTTAGTATTTGATCGGTGTTATTCCGACCAATTTAGTGATATTTTTAATTAATATCTGCATTGAAAAATGAACGTGTTTAGAAATTTTGTTGATCGTATAAGTTTGTATTTTCAACAAAATGTGATTTATGTAAATATTTGCATCTTCCCAAACAAAAAGGGCTTAGCGGTACCGCTAAGCCCTTTTTACATTATACATAGGAGGATGCCAGTTGAATATAGCGATATGCCCAATGGGTATAGGGAACGTCAGTATAGGTAATACTGCTCCCTCCTGACGTACGATTCAATACACGGGTCATCATCGCTGCAACTTCACTGCGTGTAATATAGGCATAAGGACGGAATGTACCATCCGGATAGCCATCGATCCAGCCAGAAGATGCCGCATATCGAATCGCATTACTGCTAGAAATTCCACTGATATCGCTGAACCGTGTTGCGCTGCTGCTTACGCTCGGTGAACCTGATAATCGATAAAGCAATTCAGTCAGATCGCTGCGCGTAATATACTGATTCGGATAAAAATATGTCGTCCGATCCAGAATCCCAGCATTAGCAAATGTATTAATCTCCTGCGCACACCACATATCTCGCGGCACATCCTGATACACACTTTGTGTTGAATCATATTCCGAATAAATGGTGCACATACGATAAAGCATGACTACCGCCTCAGCACGTGTCATATTATTTTCCGGGCGGAATGTACCATCAGAGTAACCATTCATAAATGCGCTTCGGCTAGATGTGTTTATTCGAATCGTGTTCGTAGGTGTAACAGAATCTTTTGAATAATACGCCAAACCCGAAACCGTGACATTTTGGTCAATGTCCGTCAGATAAAGAGAAACGACACCGTTTGAATTACGGCTCATCTGATATGTTGTGCTGCCAACTCGAATTGATGTTTTATCTGCACCTACCGTTCGACTGTTACTGCCAATCCGAACCGTAATCTCATCAATCTGATAATTTGTATTAGGAGTAAAGTAAAAAGTTACGTTATCACCGGCATCAATTCTGTTGGAAGAAACGCTTTTAGTGATTTTCATATGGCTGGAGTATCCGATAGTCAGCGAAGGTCTGGAAACCGAAGTCGACGCTGACGAAGTAGCCGATAGCTTTACCGGCTCTGTGATATTATCCACATATACCACATATTCTCCGTCGCCAAGATCTTCGATCTCATAATTTTTACGTCCTACGCGAATTTCGCCATCCTCAGGGTCCGCAGTTCCAGTGCTATCACCGATCGTAAGCGTGATCTTAGTTACAGTGTAACGATCTGAAGTTGTGCTGACATAAAACTCAACATCATCACCGCGCGCTACGGTATCACCGCAATTAGTGTCTATATTAATGCGGGTGCCTTCATCCGTTTCGATCGGGAGATTATCCGAATCATAGTCTGCCGTAAAATAAATATTCGTATCATTATATATTTCCGGCAAGTAAAACCATACTTCGCCTGATTTTTCATGTACTTGTATGCGATCATTTCCCATTGTCAGGAAAGTCTGACCAGTGGCCCAACTTGCATATTTATTTCCATATTGGACTCTGAAATCACTGATGAGATAACCAGGATTCACCTCAACTCGCACTTCACGGGTATCACCCTGCAAAACACTGGTTACCCGACTGCTCGGTTGCTCTAGCTCCAAACCATCATCCACATCAACGGTCAAAGTATAATACACTGGAACTTCTTCTATAACAGCCTCTACATCCAAGTCTGCATATAACCCTCCCGATATCGTGCTTTCTCCTTCTGCATTCCATGTAACAACCAAACCATACCAATCCGACTTGCCGCTTTCCAACGTCTCTTTCGTCGTACCATATTGAATGACCAGATTTTTCAACCGATAACCATCATCAGGAACAACACTCAAAGAAATTTCACTTCCACGGTTAACACTTGATTTACTTCCGCTGACTTCTGCATCACCAGATGTTTCAATGGTTGCAGAATATGGGTCGGTTGCCAACGTACTGCATAAAACATTTGCAGAATATGAACTCGTCAGAGTGTCCGTTGTAATCGTTAACTGAAATGTCAAAGATCGTTCCGGCCACTGATCAATTTTTGCCGTAATTCCATCAAAACTGCCTGTCGAAGCCTCCTGCGTTAACTTGATTTCGTTTGAAACAGCAGTGGACGGATCCTCGTTTTCCGGCTCCTTGGTAATGACAATCGTCACTGCATCTAGTTGTTTTCCTTCATGTAAAGTCAGAGTAAACGAACCAGAGGAATTTGACGCAATTTGTGTCTTTTCCGATGGAACATCAACCGTGGTACTCTTTCCAAAATTAACAGTAACACCATTTGACACTTCATCTGTTTCACTCTCTCCCGCCAAAGCCGCAGGAGGAAGCATAATAAACGCTGATAGACACAGCGCTACAACTCTTTTCCAGCCCTGTCTCATTTCAAAACGTCAGCTCCTTCCGGTTCATCTAATATTTTATTATATCGTCTAAAACCTGATAAAAATAAGATTGAAATAGCTTCCCAAGCCAAATCCACATGTATCGAACGCAGGATCTACTATGAGAGAAGCACAGATGCCCCCGCAGAAAAACACGATAAAGCCAGACAAAGCCAAAGGGCTTGCCGCCTGCATCACACAGGCGACAAGCCCTTTCAGTTGCTTAACGCATTTTGGTTGACCTTATTCGGATCACTTCAATTAGAAACAAAGATTATATTGCAAACCTATGTAATTAATCCTGACGCAACTGGAAGCTACCAATCAAAGACTTAAGCATCTCAGACTGACCGGACAGCTCCTCACTTGCTGCAGCCGACTCTTCCGCTGTTGCAGAGTTTGTCTGAACGACACTGGAAATCTGATCGATGCCTTGGGTGATCTGAACAATCGAATCGGTCTCACGCTGAACCGCATCAGCAACCTCATCCATGCCAGATACCGCCACTCCAGCAGATTCCATAACGCTGCCAACAGCATCGTTTACCTTCTGCATCATATTAACGCCTTCATTAACAGCGTCAATGGACTTCTCAATCAAATCCTTAGTAGCCTTTGCTGCCTGATCGGATTTATGTGCCAAATTACGAACTTCATCCGCAACAACAGCAAAGCCCTTGCCTGCCGCGCCTGCACGTGCAGCCTCGACCGCTGCGTTCAGTGCCAAGATATTAGTCTGGAATGCAATATTTTCAATAGTAGAAATAATCTTGCTGATCTCCTGAGAAGATTCCGAGATATTGCTCATTGCATTACCCAGAGTAGCAATATACTCGCTGCTTGCCTGCAGCTCTGCACCTGCGTTATCTGCAGCATTTTTCGCCTGCATCGCCAGCTCAGCCGTACGACGGCTATCGGTCGAAATATCATTGATGGTAGCAGAGAGTTCCTGAACGGCACTTGCCTGCTCCGTTGCGCCCTGTGCCAACGACTGTGCACCAGAAGAAACCTGCTCTGCGCCTGCAGAGACCTGCACAGAAGCCGTGTTAATTTGTGCCATTGTATCGCTCAACTGTTTATTGATACCACGCACATGTCGCAGCAACTTCTCATAATCGCCAATATAGTAATTGTAATCGCGAGAACGAACATTAAAGTTACCGCGTGCCATTTCACCAAGCAAGTAACCAATATCGCCAATCAGGTTCTGCAGATTCTCCACAATACGATCCGTCTGCTCTGCCAGCCGACCGGTTTCATCCTTAGAATTAATCTGCGGCACCGGAGAAGACAAATCACCTTCGCTAAGTTTGTGAATTCGCTCTGCGCAAAGCTGAATCGGTCTACCAATAGAAGTAGCCAAACGGATGGCAATCGCTACACCAATCAGAAGAATGATGACGATTAAAACACCAATAATAATTGCAGAGATGTAAACAGTACCCATAAAATCAGATACCGGAGACTCGATTGCCAAGCTCCAACCATCGGTATTGTTAACGGGTGCATACGCAATCAGCTTTTTCGCACCAGTAGCTTTATATTGACCAACGCCACTGTTGCCCGCACGCATATCTGCAGCATATACAGCCAACTCAGACCAAGTAGAATCTGTTTTTGCCAGCTCTTCGATATTCTGAACCCCAATGGTATCCATCGTGATATCAGCAATGGTTACACCATCTTTGTCCAACATAAACGCTTCGCTGTTTTCGCTAACATGAATGGAGGACATGATATCGTTGAGGAAAGTTTCTTGCGGTACAAAGTACACAACGCCGATGATAGGCTTCGAAGTGTCACCATCCTGATATACCGGAGCCGCAACCAAGATAGAAAGCTCACCGGTAACTTTACTTAAGGTCGGCGTAGAAACAAAGCTTTCGCCTTCTTTGGCTCGCTGGAAATACTCTCGATCGGAATAGTTATTTCCATCAAAATAGCTGTTTCCCTGCAGATCAAGCAAATTACCGCGTGTCATGTTATAATTCTGCGCCATCTGGTTGATGTATGCTTCTTTTTCAGTCAAAGCTACATCCGGATTGGATAATACATCGCTCTGGCCTGCCGTACTAGCAATCTGAATGTATGAACGTAATTCATACTCTACTCGGCTTGCCGTAATCTCCGCTGTTCCTTGCATTGCAGTTTGCAGCAAAGAATTTGAGCTTCTCAAGCTCATCGCAATGCTAACAACACCTATAACCACCATACCTATAACAATTGTGGCAACCATGCCAAGTAGGATTTTACCTTTTACACTCTTCATTCGTAACCACCCTTCTCAACCTTTATCATTAAGAAATGATATTATTTATATCGTCCAATTTCTAGTTAAAATAACGACAGTTTTCGATTTTTTTATTTTTATGTTTTTATTGCGCCCATAGATGCTTTTTTGCCGTTTTTGACTTGCGTTTCCATACAAAAACATGTACTATTATTACTGAATAGAATTTTATTAAAGGAGAATTGATGAGGCGAATGAAAATGAAAAAGCAAAGCTTATTATTTTCCCTGATCCTATGCGCATTGCTTTCTGCCTGCGGCAACAAAGACGAAGCATCTGGCGACCTTCTCTCTTACTATACGTTTGAAGGCGATACCATCCCCTCAATCGAGCAGTTTTTAACCGATGAAACTGGCGGACGTTTAGTTGCCACATTAAGTCCAACCTCCTCAGAAGATCAAAATACATCGGCTCAAAACGAGGGCAGCGATGAGGATACAGCAGAAGGCACTCAGGAAGAAGCCGATGCGAGCTCCGGTGAGACCGTACAGAACTATCTCTCCTATGACTATCAACAGTTTACAGAAGGTCAATCGGCCTCTGTTGCGAAGTCATATGTAGAACTTCTTCAAGGTGATGATATTGCACTCCATACCGAAAGTGAAGATGAACCTTCCTTTAGCAGCAATGCAGGCTCTGTCACTTTGATTCGACAAGCAGTCGCCACAGACAGTAGCGGTGCGCCGCAGAAAAAAGAAACTGCATCTTCTTCTGGAGAAAGCGACACGGAAACTGAGGACGAACAATCTGATGAGGCAGATGAGTCTGATGATACCAAATTACTTCCCTACTCCGATTATGAGCAGGACACGCAAATGCAGTTCCGTGTTCGTATTGACTGGACACCCACCAGCTGTCTGATTACTTTGGATAAAATTGCAGGAGAGGATTTCGTGACTTCTTTGCAGGAAGCCGGCACATTCCTTTCTTTCTCTGGCGCAAAAGCGTTAATGAGCACTGTTACTCCTGAGGAAATCGGACTGCCGGGCACGTCAATGTCGGAATACAGCCTGAAGCCGGGTCCTGGCTTTGTTATGGTGGATGGGAAAGCATGTTTGACTGTGTATGTATATGGAAAAAACTCTGTTGGAACCAATTCTCTGATGGGAACCTACTTTATTTCTTCGGATTGCACCACACTGTACCGTCAGATAGGCGATACCTCAGACGAAGTGGAAGAGATCGAATTCCCAGATGATATACCCGAAGATTTGCCCACGGAAGGCGAGGCTGCAGTTAAAACATCACAAACTCCCTAAAATACATAAAAAAGAACGGCACACAGTGCCGTTCTTTTTTATGCATATGTGTCAATGACCTGTCCCATGCCGGAAGTATCCGGAAGCATCTCCAGCAGTTCTTGTGCTGCTAACTCCGTGGAGTCCATTGCTTTTTTGGCCACAGAAATCGAAACACTCTGCTGTAATTGCGCCGCATGCATGTTCACAGACATTGCGGCAATGCTATCCATCATTCAAGCCACCTCCCTTAGCATTTGCGCTCCTTGTCCGGATCGCTATTGTTAGTATCGACCGTGCCGAATGACAATTAAGACAATCTGTCAATCTTTTAAAATATATACCTTCGCCGGGCGGATGCCAAAATCATCGGCTTCATCACCCGTCATGAAAAATAAATCAATCTTTGTTCCCTTAATCAGACCACCGGTATCCTCTGCAAGGCCTGGTCCATAGGACCACGACTGATCACCGCCATCCGAGACGACATATAGCCTGCTGCCCAACGGAATCACACGCGGATCCACCGCAATCGTTCCATATTTGGTCACCGTACCAGATGCAGTGATTTCACCACCGTCCTCAACCCGATGATAGGCAGTCGCCGTTACGTCAATTACTGCTGTATATTCATAGCTTGAGCCGTCACCAGCTGTAATGATTTTTTTCTCCGTGTCATCAGTAATCCCTGCCGGTACAGACCAAACCTGCGAACGCCCCGCTGTCGATAATTCACCGGTATTCTGGCTATCAGTTTGACTTACTGGCAATTTTTCGCTGCTGCTTGATGAATTTGTCACATTTGAAGAAGAAGCTTGCACATTTTGTGTATTCTTAGCAATACCGATCCCCTGCTTGACAATACAATTAACCGGTTGCTTTATCTCTTTTTCACTCGTAACTTCGCGGGCAACTTCCTCCCCATCATGCTCCTCAACACGATATTGAACCTCTTTTTCTCCGTTTGCCCCGTACTGAGTAACTTTCTGTTCTCCCTTAAGCATTTGAGAATCATACTCAACATCTATAGAAAACGGAATCGATTCTGTTTCCGTTACCGTTGAAAAAGTAACACGCGTGACTGTAATTTGGCTATTTTCTGATATCCATGTATCCACATCCGGTGTTACTATGTCATTGCTTCCAACAGTTATTCCATTTTCCTCCAGCAGCTCACCTACAGTGCATGGAACCGCACGCACCGTTAAGGCCTCCTCACTTGTCTGAATCGAAACATCAATCGTTTCTTCGAGCGTGAGATAAACTACACCATCTTCTTCTTTCTGATATACCACTTCTACATTTCGAAAACCAGCTTTATTACACGCTTCTTCGACCGTGCCTGGATAAAGACGCACGGTTTCATGCCGATCGCCATCTGTCATAATATAGGTACAAGCAGCGCTATGCACAATTATCATTCTCAAAAGTCCAAAGACCAGAAAACAGGCTATCACTGCACACACAATCCATGGCTTGCGGCTTGTTTTTTCCTTAGTAATTTGTATTTTTCTACGACCTTGTTCCAATCCGCAAATGCCTCCTCTCGTCCATAAATATGAACAATCTTTTATTATATCGACATTTTTCTCATACACTTTAGCAATCCGTTTATAATTTAAGGAATCACTTCCGCATCGGAACAAAGTATAGCAGAAAACACATTATAGTAGACAACAACAGTTTATCAGCAGCACGTCATCCATAGTCTTCAGCATATCATCAAACACAATCATTTTTTCTAAAACAAAATGCCGGCAAGTGCTTAAGGCCTCGCCGACATTTTATTTTATCTACGCCATTTTATTTGCGTAATGGCTCTAACCAAGATATATCCAGCGGGATTGGCTTTAACAAATTATCTGGATGTACTGCTTCTCCATGAAAATCACTGCCGCCTGAAATGTGTAAATCATACTTTCGCGCGATTTCCAAGTATTTCCGAGTCATTTCCGGCGTGTGTTGCGGATAATAGCATTCTATCCCATCCAAACCTACGCTTTTGAGGTGCGCAATCAGCTGCTCCAAGGCTTCATCTGCCATACCGAGCTGATAGGGATGTGCCAGCACTGCCTTTCCGCCACCTTGATGAATCACATCAATACATTCTGCAGCAGGTGCTTTATACCGCTCGATTTTCTGATACTCTTCGGTATCGAGATAGCAATCAAACGCCTCACGTATGGATGAGACATAGCCATGCCGCAACATTACTTGCGCAAAATGCGGCCGCGCGATTACCTCACCGCCCGCAATTTCCGTCACCTCATCCAAAGAGATTTCGATTCCCTTCTCTTTTAAAAAATCAACAATACGGTACTTTCGTTCGTCACGGCTCTGTTTCAACTTATTGCAAAGGCTCTGTAATTCTCTAGCCTCTTCGCAAAAGTTTAGTCCAACAATGTGCATATGTCGGTCTTCTTTTGCCCCAAGCTCAATACCACGTACAATCGTAATACCGTATTCCTGTCCTGCATTTTTTGCTTCCTGCAAACCGGAAATGGTGTCATGATCAGTAATTGCCAAGCAGTCTATACCTGCATTTCTCGCCATGCATACCACTTCAGAAGGACTATACTGACCATCGGAGGCAGATGTATGGGTGTGAAGATCAACCATCGTCATTCTATTCATTTCTTCATCTTCCTACTTTTTTGCAACCACACGAATAATCGGGGGATCATCATTCCCATACGGAGCAAAACCAGTTTTTTCTTCGGCGTACTCAATCAAAAAGCCTTGTTCCTTCAGATGATCGATCAATTCATCCATTACGATAAACCGCCGATAGTGATTATCGTAATAAAATGCATTTCTCTCCTGCGCCTCTCCTCTTCCATACAACGGATCATGCACACTACGTACCTCAATGAATAATTTTCCGTTCTTTTTCAGAGATCGATACATTGATTGCAGCAGCAAACGTTCTTGATTGACATTAATAGCATGAATTGTAAACCGGCTATAAGCATAATCGTATATTTCAGGTTTATGCTCCTCGCAATTAATAAAATCACCGCAAACAAACCTGATGTTCTGCTTTTTTAAATTTCTCAGCTGCTCAATCGCTGTGTCAGAAAGGTCAATAGCTAAAACATTTAACCCGATATCGGCAAAAAACAAAGCATCTCGGCCATTGCCGCAGCCTAAATCCACCAGTGTTTTACCTGGGTCTACCAAGGTTGCAACATACCGTGCAAACGGCGAAGGGTCCGTGGAGCAAATACGATTTTGATAGTATTGGTTCCAATATATCGTATTGTCAATTGGATTCTGTACAATACTCGGATAGAGTATTTTCTCAATCCGCATAACAACCTCAATCGGACTTTCATCACCATCATTCTGGACAATTAAATCCGGGTTTTTCGGCTCATCAAACGGCAAGTCCACACCTACCACATTATGACCGGCTGTGTACAATCCCTTCTGATTGCGAGCCACAAGCGTCTCTTTTTTTACCTTGATGTAGATTTCCTTATAATTAGGGATATTTTCCCGATTCCACTGTCTGACCGATGCAAACATCGCAATGCTGCAACAAATTACATCAATCCCTTGGTTGGAAAGCAGCTGACAAACGCGAAAAATTCTCCCAGCCCAACGCAGGCGATCTTCATGGGTATAGCCAATATCCTCACCAAAAGCAGGCCGCATTTCATCCCCATCCAGATAAACTGCATTGGGTTTTGTCTTTTTCAAACGCTTATAAAACAAACCGCCAATCGTGGTCTTTCCTGCACCAGAAAGACCCGTAAAAAAATAAACCGTTCCTTTGTTATCCATGGCGTTCACCCTTTTTAATGATAGAGCGGTTGTTCAAGTAGATCCGGATCAAGACGCAGCGGCGTCATCATATGCAGCGGCTGGCCTTGCTTATTGACAAAGCGCAGTCCGGCTAACAAACCTTTCGCAATTTTCAAACGGTTTTGATTATAACTCATCGTTACATTTTTCGCTTGTCTTACTACATCCTCAAAATCTAATTGGTTTTCAGATTCATGCTTGGTCTTTAACATCTTTTCCCATGAACTTTCAATAATACCGTTAATGCAAGTGAATTTGCTGATCTTATCACGAATCCATTCTTCATCAACAGTTTCTCCCTTGTAATACTGAAAATCATATCCATATTGCGCATAAGCATCACGCATAAAAAACTCTAAAAAAGCACGTTCATCTTCGTTAGCAAATTCGTCATAAGTTCGGTAAACAGTCGCTGGATCAAACCCACGCACATTCCCTTTCAGTGATTCTGGGTTTAATCCATCTTCACCCGAGCAATATGTCATAGTCTGTGCATATGGGATATCTAAAAATTCAGCAAGCGCCGTAAATGTTGCTTTCGGATTTAATTTTCCATCCTCAAAACGTACCAACACGCTGTCCCGATATAACCGATCTTGACGGTCAATCATATAGCTGCGATTGAGCAACCGTGAAATTAGCACATCTTTAACAACAACTCCTGTCCTTTGATGGCTTGAATCTGTGGCAAAACGCACTGTTGCTGCATAACTTGTTGTAATACGTCGCATCGGCGTAAAAGTTTTTATATACTTAAACAGCTGAAAAACCTTTGATTGTTTTATATGCTCATATTGTTCTGAATAAAGCATAGTTTTTGAAGTATTACTGTCCACTTTCATCTCATAATAAATATTATGAAAGTGAGGTTGAAAAAAAATTGCGGGTGTAACCCGTGCATTTTGATCAACTGTCTGATAATCCATCTGCCGACTTAAGAAAAAAGCCACCAAAATATCTTTATCTGTTAAATCTCTTATCCGAGATAATTCGCGAACAATGCCAGAGCAATTTGGCGAAACTTTTTTAAGCATTTTCTTTATTTCTTCTATTTTCTGTAATGTATCCTCAAACATTACAGAATCATAAGCGAGTAAATTCGGATGTCCATAAAAAATCTCGTTGAAAAAATCTCCGCCATTATGAGAAGAAAGTTGTGTATGCCAAATCAATCGATTTATCTCCCGAACACCAATCGGTTTAACAGGATATTGACTATAATCAATTCCAAAACGCTCTTTGAAGTCAATCGGATACTGTGATACTTCATCCCCAATCAAAAACACCTGTTTGCTGTCTCGCAGCAAATTGTAGATAGAAAGGCACTGCAAATGGACACAGAATACTGCCCAATCTGTATAATGCAAATATATGTGATTTTCCCGACCGACCCACTCACTTTTACGCACGTTGTCGGTCAAGTACTCTAACTGATATTGTGAATAAACATCCTTTGCAAGGATGGGATTTTCCAAATCTTTAAAGAAATAGCGGTCGATCACCGGATCGTTAAAATTCACATAGCTACCAAACCGATTTTCCGCTTTATAATACGGGATATATCCTTCATCATTGAAGGGAAAAAACATAATTGGCAGATCATCAAATGCCAAAAAATCCTTACGAAACAAATAGGGATAGCGATTTAGCCTCTTACAATTCTTTTCATATTTTTTCCGTTGCTCGTTTATATTTGGCAAATAAAACGCCTGCATCATCAAATCCATCAGTTCCGCTTGATAGAAACCACGATTATATAAAGAAACAAATGTTGTGTAGGCGATTTGATAATCGCCTTCTGAAAAAAAGATATAGCTGGCAGCTTCCATCTCCAATTCCGGCTGTTTCTCTGAAACCTCCTGCAGAACCATAAGATAAGCCTGCTGCGCATCCTCTTTCTGTCCTAACTCTGCTAAACGACGAGCAAGATCAATCGTATTACTGCTCATTCCGGACTCTCCTTTATCCATTACAAAAAAACGGGACGGGCAAATGCCCGCCCCGCTCTGTATGGTTGAACTAAACTGTTGGTTTGGCTTACTGCAGGAGCTGGAGAACACCCTGCGGAACCTGATTGGCCTGTGCCAGCATAGCCTGCGCAGACTGAACCAGAATGTTGTTCTTGGTATAAGCCATCATCTCGTCTGCAACGTCGGTGTCGCGGATGGTGGACTCAGCATCCTGAATGTTCTCAGTCATGACGGACAGGTTGTTGATGGTGTGATCCAGACGGTTCTGGGTAGCACCAAGCGTACCACGTACATCAGAAACCTTGTTGATCGCAGCCTTAATCAGATCAACCGCAGCCGCTGCACCGTCCTGCGTGGAGATATCAATACCCGCGATGCCCAGCGAAGAGGTATGCATATCCTGTACCGAAACTTCGAGCTGATTGTAATCATCAGAAGTATCGCCGATCTGCAGCGTCAGAGCCTTGCCGCTGCCTGTATTGATCTTGATACCGTTAGTACCACCAGTAGTGATATCCAAACCAGTCAGCTGACCCAGCTGATTTGCAACAGCGCCAATGTTAGCGCCAACCAGAACCTTGACATCGTCACCAAGAGACTCCTGCGTGGACACAACATCACTGTCATTTGCGACCAACGCAAATTTCTGACCATTGATGGTGAACACCTTGCCATCAGTAACCGCAGAATCATTAACGGTAATCGACTCCGCAATAGGATCCGTTATTGTCAAGTTGCCTAACGTAACAGCATTGCCACCAAGTGTTGCATTGATAGTCTTGACAGTCGGAGCATTTGCACCGGTCTCGGTGCTAGAAATCGTCAACTTACCAGAGCCACCGCCCGAAGACGTAAACAAACCACCTGTTGCTTTTTCAATTGCACCCTTAAGAGCAGCATCGATAGAGCTCTTTTTCGTTGTTGAGCTGGTAGAATCAAATGCATACTCATTACCATCTGCATCTACCAACTTGTTGCCATTACGCGTCAAAGTGATGTTGTAGCTCTTGCCGTTATCAGCACCGAACGACAAAGTAATAGACTTACCATTAGAGACATCGGCAGCAACAGCATTCGTAGTGGCTGTCGAACTTGCCGCACCAGCAGCTTCTGTAAAGTCAACGCCCGAAATTTCAACAGCCTTGCTGCCACCCTCGCTCAGCGAGCCATCCAGCAGCTTGATGCCGTTAAAGTTTGCGGAGTCGGCAATACGATTAATTTCTTCCTTCAGCTGGTTAACTTCCTTCTGGAGGTTAGCACGGTCGGTCTCGTTGTCGTAGGTGCCGTTTGCAGACTGGTTAGCCAGCTCGACCATACGGTTGAGCATGTCATGAACTTCAGTCAGCGCGCCTTCAGCGGTCTGAACGAGGGAGATACCGTCCTTCGCGTTCTTCTGAGCGGTTTCCAGACCGGTGATCTGGGCACGCATCTTCTCAGAAATCGCCAAGCCAGCCGCGTCGTCGCCAGCGCGGTTGATCTTGTAACCGGAAGACAGCTTCTCGAGGTTCTTAGACAGAGCCGAAGTGTTGTTGGAATAATTGCGGTAGGCATTCATTGCCATAATGTTATGTTGGATTCTCATGATTCACTACTCCTTTACAGAATCCGCCCGCAGCAAATCCTTTTGCTGTCGGTCCAAAAATAAAAATTTTCTATTTCAGACGAGGAACCTCGTTTGAAAACGAAATAAAGCATTGTCCTTGGATCTAAACCAAGAACTATTCACCTGACATTTATTACATCGGTTATGCTCGAGAATAAATAAGTAAAAAAATATTTTTTTACGCATTTTGGCATAATGCGCATTTTAATTATTCGTTTTTTGTGGGTTTTGTGCACTATGATATAGGCACTGTATGCATAAAGTTAATCAAGCCTTTAGGCATCCCGAAGTACATTAGAGAACGACTCTAGAATTTGGCTGCGTTCAAACGGCTTATAAACAAAGCCCTTTACACCAACCTCATTTGCTTCGTTAATGGTATCGTCATATGCAAGGGATGAAACCATTAAAATACAGGCCTTCGGGTAATCCTTCAACAACTGACGAGCTGTTTCCAACCCATCAATTCCAGGCATTAAAATGTCCATTGTTACCAAGTCCGGTTGAACTTCACAGTATTTTTCCAGAGCTTCTTCCCCACTTTGGCAATATGCAACAATCTGATATTCGGTATCTGCCAAAATCTTTTTTAGTTGCATTTGAACGATGCGAGAATCGTCTACTACCATAACGCGTTTTGACATATATACAGCTCCTTTACATTTTCATCAGCAAATATCATGTTATGCAGAAATCAGTTGATGAATTAATTGTGCGCCTTCATTTTGATCGCTTGCATAATTAATGATACCTTGAATTCCTTCTTCCGAAATCGGAACATACCGTCCCTCGTAAAATACCGGAATCTGAAACCGAGAAGGACCGGATGAAATACGATACAGACCGGCAACAACCTGTCCACAAATTACATTAAAATATTCTTTCACCAGATCCTCAAAATCATTGGGGTCCACAGTATCTTCCTGCATAACATAGCGTGCTAAACGGATCAAGAAAGTGGTGTCTGCACATAAAATCAAAGCGCCATGATAGCTTCCTTCAAATGTGGTATACACCGTACACATATCATTAGAAAGTAAAGTATCCCGCTTCTGAAGGCAAATACCACCAATTTGCTTGGTCATATCCTGCATTACCTGATCCAACACATTCTGAATCTCTGTTTGCGTCAGCGCGCCCAACATGCTACCTCCTATTAATTTGGAATACTTTGCTCTCCCTCTGCCTTTCATTCAATGGTAGTTTTCATACGCATCGATTCAAGCCATAACAGGACAGCCAGTTCACAGCCATATATGCCAAGAAGCAACGATATACAGCATGAACACGCAAATAGACTTACCATCTACTTTTCTGTATCCATCGGCTATATATCGTTGTCTTCTTTAATTTTTATAAGGCCGTTTCAAAAAACAAACTTTTTATTCATGCTCTTGCTTTATAAAAGCTGCCAAACGCTTATCCTCATGGCGAATATGGTTAATCAAAACGCTTGCTTGCGTATTGATCTCTCCCAAGTTTTTAACATTGGGGCCATCTCTACGAATGCTGTTGGCCAATTCACGAATCTTCTGCTTGTAATTAATGTGGAAATTACAATGAGACTTATAGTGCGGATAGTTGTGCTCAAGCTGCAGATTTTCTTCATCAGAGAAATGTTTGTCAACATAATCTGCCAAGAAATCCGCAGTTTCACCAATTTTGTTGCGACCCTGACCAGAACTGCACGCATCCATCAAATCATTGATCGCATCAAAGAGCATTCTATGCTCCGAGTCAATAAGATCGTTGCCCGTTTCCAAATCCGGCGTTACTTTATATTTCTTAGTATTTGCCGGGGTCATCGATGTTTGAGAAAGAGGTGTTGCGACGGACCGGAAACCTCTCCCCCGACGCGGGGGAATTACCTCCTGCATGAGAGCTGCCGCTGTTTACAGAAGTGGATGCAACACTGTCATACGACGAAGTGACAGGTGCTTGATACTCATACGCAGGAGTCGGTGCAGGCGTCATTTCTGGTACTGATGCCGAAACACTGTCTTCCTTACCCACACGGAAGGTCGAGAACATCTGGTGCAGAACATGTGCCTGCGAAGAGAGTTCTTGGCTAGCTGCTGCAGATTCCTCGCTAGTTGCAGAATTCGTCTGCACGACCGTTGCAATCTGATCAATACCCTGCGTGATCTGCTCGATCGATTCAGACTCACGTGCCGCAGCATCTGCAATTAACGTAATCTTATCAACCGCCTTACTGGTCAGCTCGGTGCTGGAAGTGATAGACTCAGCGGCTGCATGTGCAATGCTCGAACCATTTTCAACCGCCTTGATCGAGTTTTCAATCAGTGCAGTAGTATTCTTAGCCGCTTCAGCAGACTTGGATGCCAAATTGCGCACTTCATCAGCTACAACCGCAAAGCCCTTACCTGCAGAACCAGCACGTGCTGCTTCAACAGCTGCATTCAGTGCAAGGATATTAGTCTGGAAGGCAATATCCTCGATTGTCTTAATGATTTTGCTGATTTCCTGCGATGTAGCAGTAATTTCGTTCATCGCATCAATCATCAAGGTCATCTGCTGCTGGCTTTCCGCATTCTGGGAACCCGCAGCGTCTGCATTCTCCTTTGCAGCCTTTGCCGCTTCTGCATTTTTACGTGCAGCAGTTGCAATATCGTTAATCGTGGCCGAGAGCTGTTCAACAGCACTTGCCTGCTCGGTCGCACCCTGCGCCAGAGACTGTGCGCCGTTCGATACCTGATCTGCACCGGCAGACACCTGATCTACCGATACCTTCACGTTGGAAATCATCTTCCGCATCTGACTTGTCAGCTGTGCCAAAGATTCAGTAATGGTATGGAATGCGCCCGGCAGCTCTACTTCACAGTTAACACTGAAATCACCATCAACCATTGCGGTCGTAATCCTGGTAATTTCATCAAAAGCAGAGCCCAGCATCTTCTGGCTGGCGCGCAAGGCATCTGCCATATCGCCAAATTCATCTCGGGACTCATATGTAATATGACGGCTCATATCGCCATCTCTCATATCTTCCAAAACGATTTTGGTTTCGCGAAGCGGCACCAGAATCGAGCGAATCAGCTGTGCTGCAAATACAATCACCAAAATCACAAAGATTACCAGCAGCACAACCATAAGAATGATCATACGGGTAACCGACTTCCCCTGCGCCGCTTCTACCTCTGTGATACTATTGTAAATTGCATCATTCAGCTCAATCGCACTATCACGCAGCTCATTCAGTGCCGGTGTGCATTCGTTGACCAGAATCTCCTGCGCCTGTTTGAAGTCATTTTCTTCTACCGCGCTGAGGATTTTGGGAATTACATTCTCCCATGCACTCACTGCCGTCAGATAGCTATCCGCCTTGCCATCATTCAACGTATAATTTTCCGCAACATAATTCTGCGATTCTGTCAATGCATCCAACGCAGAATTCAGCTGAGACAGATTGGTGTCATAATTTGTTTTTTCGGTATCAAGAACCATGTCACGCGCAAAACGCGCTGCCGTATTCATCTGCACACGGCAATTCATGATCTGAATTTCCAGCTGTACTTCGTGATCAAGCAGTTCCTCATACTGGCTGCGCATGGAAACTGCGTTTGTCAGCGCAATCACAAGCAAGATAATAGATAAGATAACGGGTATTGCAAAACCCAGAATTAGCCTATGATTGATTTTCATATTTTTTAGATGCATACCAAAATGTTCCTCCCAACAACCTAAAAAGTATTATGAAAAAATCTATTCAAATCGGTTCGTTGCTTTTAACTCGCCGTATTTGCCCTTCTCAACATCACCAACAATTTTGCCAGCGACTAATGTAACTACACGCCGGCACATGATATTTACAAAATCTTTTGCATGGGTTGCCATAATTACCGTGGTACCACAGCGATTGATCTCATTTAGGATATTCATAATATCCCATCCCGTATCATAGTCCAAATTGGCAGTAATTTCATCAACAATCAAAATTGGTGGGTTACAGATAATTGCACGCGCCAACTCCACTAGTTTCACTTGACCTCCCGAAAGTTCAAAAGGGTACCGATCTTCCATTGATCGCATACCAACAATCGAAAGCGCCTTACATGTGTTTTCCGGAATCACCTTAGACTTGACACCAAGTGCCCGTTGAACCAGCTCCAAATTTTGTCGCACTGTTTTTTTACGGACTAAACTTGTATCCTGCCAAACCTGCCCAATGTTACGGCGATACATCGGACGTTTCCAACCACGTAGCCGTGTCAACTCAATATCATTTATCCAAATCTTCCCCTCTTCGGGTGAAATCTGGTTTGCAAGCAACCGAAGCAATGTGGTTTTACCTGCGCCACTACTACCAATGAGAAAAACGAACTCGCCTCGCTCAATCGAAAGCGAAACATCATCTATCGCTGCAAAACGCCTTTGCTCATTAGTAAAATATTTGGTTACATGCTGCATTTCTATCTGGGGCACAGTAAACCTCCTATTGTATCGAACAAGCTCTTATTGCACCTGTTCGGATAAAAACCACAGCGGCGCACCTGCCACCGTGCTGGAACTAAGCTCATCAAGAATAATGGAAGCATCCCATTCCTGCAGACTACGTTCCCTGCTGTTTGGATCTGCGACCAAAATGTTGCCATCCAATGTTACGCCGCGCAGTAAAATAAAATGTCCACCACTGGTAAAATGTCCGGCGCTCATCAATGCAACTGCAATGCGACCGCCGGAAAGTTGCGTACGCAGTTTTTCTGGTGAAACAACACCTTGCGAAGTGCACTCTAATCCAAAGGCATTCGCAACCCCTTGAACAATGCTATGATAGGAACCGCTCCCAGCAGCCCAATATCCATTTTGGCTGCACCAGCTAGCCATCTTCTGCGGATCGGTATCCGTTCCGGTTAAGCTTTTCACCGCCATTGCCATCACGGTCGGGCCGCATCCATACGGACCAATCCGATCAGAACCATATGGCTGATCCTTCCATGCCGGATCACTTTGTGCAAAATAGGCAATGGACACAGAACCGCCTGTCAGTATTTCTTGCTGGTCCTGTACCACCAACTCAGTGACGGCAGGATCTTGAATCACAACACCACCGTCCGGTATTGCCGGCTCGCCAGCACGTTGGGATTCGATCTTTTCCTGCCGCGTCACATTGTATTCTTCGATACACGCCTTGACATTGTCTACGGCCAACAGAACTTGATCGCTTCCTAAGCGCCATAAAGCGCTTACCTTGTCTATGACAGGATCCATGATTCTATGGTAAATTAATGGATCAAGCCAATAACAAGCCGCTAGCTCTGCTCCGCCGATAAAAACAACAGCCATCAAGCAGATTCCTATTCGTTTTGTCCAACTTCTTCTTTTCACGCTATGACTTTCTTTCAGATAGCACCTGATTCATTCTACTGTCAATCGGTACCAAGCGGTCAATCACGCGCTTATTCTGCTGCATTTGTTTTACTACCATCTGCTCATCTGCGTCTTGTGGAGCATCACCACGCGTTAAGGCACGCCACCGGCCTTCAATATCCGGCGCATCGTTTTCTACAATGCGCCGGATATTCTCATCCAGTTCCTTCATGCGCAGCACAGGTTCCTGACGCATCGCCAACAACATGCTGAAGGAAGTGCGATCATCTCGATCCAACGCCTCTCCCATCTGCACTGTTAAATCATACGTCTCGGTTAGTGCTGAATAACGCTTTCTGAGCTGTACCAGCAGCTTCATCCACTGCTCATTCATACGCCGCCCGCCTTCTGTGCCTGACGAAATGTATCCCGCAGATCTGTCAATCGCGGTTTCACTTCTGCAAGGACTTTTTCATTTCGCCCTATCTGCACACGACTTAATTCATAAGAAAAGAAGTCATATAGCCGATGCAAATCATGGCTAATCGGATACTGCGGATCGAGCGTATCATCCAGATACCTTAGGATTTCCCGGCATCGGATAATTGATTCCTCAAAAATATCATAATTTTGATTTTTTAACGCGATTTCTGCACGGGTTAAGCGCTTGATCAATTCATCATACAACAGCATCAGAAGTTCACCTGAGGTCATTGTATTAATTGACTGGGCCTTGTATTGTTGGTAGCCATGCATATCCATAGCTGGAATACCCGTCCTTTCTACTTACATTCCCAATATCAATAGCTGCTACCACCCAAGCTCGCCAAATACGAACTCTGCGAGTTCATCTGCGCAATCAGTGCTTCCAATTTGCTGAATTTAGAGGTATAAAAATCAATCTTATCATTCAGCTGTTCGGTCAGAGAATCAATGACATCATCATAGCTGTCGATCTTATCCTGTAGCGTATTCTGCAGCAAAGCCATCGGGGAGTACTGCGAACCAGCTTTCTCAATCAGGATACCCTTAGTCGCACCAGTAGTGGCAGCATATTTATCAAGCTGCACCTTCAGCCGAGACATCGCACCACCAGAGGATGTGTCGTCTACCCAAGAGGTGGAGCCGTCCTTATTCGTAACCTGCTTCTGTTCCAGCGGTGCAGTAAACGCATCCGCAACCGCACTAGGATCGCTGGCCAGTGCGGAACGAAGCTTGGTTTCGTCCAGCGTAATTTTGCCCTTATCCGAATAACTGGTAGAGACGCTGATACCGATTGCATCCAGATCCGAATCCGAGAACACAAAGCGCAGAGCATTGGACAAGTTACCCAGATCGTTATCGCCAAACAGCAGACCTTTTTTTGCCTTGGCCTCATACGCTTCAATTTGTTTTTCAGTCATATCCGCCTTTTGATCATCCGTAAGCGGCAGATATTCCTTCTTGTGATCAGGCTGCGTAGAGTATTGCTCGTTAATTTCTGCAAGGACCTTGTTATAGTCCTCGACAAAACTCTTGACCGCATCTACGATCTTATCCGCATCCACCTTTTTATCAAACGTAACGCGCTCGCCCTCGTTTGCCGCCTCAAAAACACCATTCGCAGTAACAGTGAATCCGTCAATATTAAAGGTGTTGGTGCCACTGGTCAACGTGGTCTTAACCCCGTTGATATATGCTTCCATCGTGGCGTCCTGACCCTTGATGAAATTGAAGGACTTAACATCATCATCAGTAAGCGGCTGTTCCTGATTATCTACAGTCTTTTTTACGGCATTACCATCTTTATCATACTGAATTGCAACTGTTTTCTTGTCCTCATTCAGTCGGGAAATAGTTACACCCGAATCACTATAGGAAACCGTACCAAACAAGTTCGAAGCCAAATTCTTGCCGCCAACCGAGTTTTCCAATGTATCGCTGATTTCAATTTTACCACCAGCACCACCATGCTTAGAGGTAAAAACAAACTGATTAGAAGCAGATGAATAGCTAACATTAACGCCGGCGTTCTCATTCTTGTTGATATCGTTCATAATGGTTTCAAGCGTAGAATCCGCCGTGTATTCACCTATACGAACACCATTAATCTCAAGGGCGTATTTCGCATTGCCATTTTCATCGGTAACTGCAGAACCGTCCGGATTGCGCAGCGCCGCCATACCGCCGCCCAAGCCGGTAATTGTTTCACTGCCTTGCTGAACCTTTACGGTTCCATACAAATCGCCTAGCGTTTTGCTGGTGTTAACGCGGTTAGACGCACCACGATCGATACCAAAAATGCCGCCCTTGCCAATCACATTCAGTGTGCCGGAATTGACCGAAAGCGTATCGCTGTCACCAGCATTTTTGAGCGTAAAGGTCGGATTAAAGGTTCCATCACCCTGAATACCGCCTACCTCAATGCGGCCATAGCCAAACGCCTGATCGAACTGGGTTTGCAGATACTCCTGCATGTTTTGTGATGCAGTTCGTGCATCCGACGCGCCAAAAATTTTATTATACGCATCCGTGCCTTTTTCCGGCATTTTAATTGTCGCTGTAGTGCCGTTATAAGTCACGGACATAGTAGCACCCGCAAGCACATCGCCCGCGGACTTTGTGGTATACAGATTATCTTCCGTAACAGCTTCGCTCGACGACATCTTATTGCCACCAGTCAACGTAGCGCCGCCAGTCAGATGCAATGCGTTCAATGCCGACTGAGAAGAATAGCTCTTCAGCTCCAGCGTATTGGTTTCCTTATCTCCGTTGACAAAGCTAAACTCCAATTTTCCATCAGTAACTTCAGCTTTAATCTTGGAGTTCATCTTGATGCTGGTGCCGTCAGACAACGTGATAGAGGCATTTCCAAGCTGCTTGTTGATCTCATCCGCCACATCTTCAACCGTGTTGTACTCACGGTCACTATCGAATGTAATGGTGAACTCTTTGTTGCCATACTCAAACGAAAGCTGCTGGCCCGCCAGATTGCTGACATCAACCTTGCCTGTTAAATCAACAGATTTATCCGAATCACCCGAAACCATGTTCGAATTGGACACACCATTAAGGCCAGAAAAACTGATTGTCTCAGTTTTAGCCAAATTGGTAACCTTGTTGATCTGAATGTCGCTGTTAGTGCTGCCAGAGGCCGAAATCATGTCCGCATATTTGCCCAAGGACGTAATAATGCTGGGCTGGAAGAATGCCGAACTCATCAGATTGGTCGAAGAAGTATAAGAAGTATACTTGCTGGAAATCTGCACGAGCTGGTCGCTGATGCTACGAAACGCTTCCTGCTGCCACATAAGAATCTGCTGATTCTGCTTTTGCGTATCAATCTTTGATTTAATGCCCGAAACCATTCCTTCAATCATGGATTCGGTATCCAGACCGCTTGCAAGGCCGCTGATAATATTGCTAGAACGACTTCCGTAAATGCTGGAAGAACTGCTACTGCTTACACTGCTGACTGACATATCAATCGCTCCTTCCAAATAACTGTTATCTGGCAACAGGAATTGTCGAAATAAAAATATATAATAGAAATTTTTATTCTATTATTTTATTTCGACATATAGTATACTGAACATAAGACAATTCGTAGATTTTTTTCAGATAAGGAAGTGTTTTCTATGGCGGAAATCATTGCCATCACTAATCAAAAGGGTGGCGTGGGAAAAACCACTACTGCAGCAGCACTCATCGCGTCACTTTCTGAGCGCGGATATAAAATTCTTGGCGTGGATCTCGACCCGCAAGGCAATCTTGGTTTCAGCCTTGGTGTAGACATTGAAAATGTCCACACTATGTATGAAGTGTTTAAAAAACAGCTTCCAATCGAACAAGCAATCTGTCCCATGACATACGGAGACCTTCTGGCATCCAATATTCTTCTTTCCGGTGTTGAATTGGAGTGTAACAAACCCGGACGGGAATATATGCTAAAAACCGAATTATCTCTGGTTTCAGATCGATATGATTATATTATTATTGATACACCTCCGGCACTCAACCTGTTGACGGTCAACGCTTATGTTGCCGCAAACAAACTCATCATTCCGATGGCACCTGAAATTTTGAGTCTACTCGGTGTTGCACAAATCAAAGAAACCATCGAAACCGTTCGTCAATATTATAATCCCAGCCTTAAAGTTATCGGTATTTTATTGAATAAATTTAATGCCCGCCTCAATCTCAATCGTGATGTACTGGAACTATCTCAGCAAATCGCGCAGCAACTAAATACCAAAGTTTTTGAGGCCAAAATCCGTCAAAGTGTTATGGTGGCAGAAGCTCCTGCACATGGTGAAAGTATTGTTTCCTACTCTCCCACCTGCAAGCCTGCTCAGGACTTTGTCGCGCTTGTAGACGAAATTCTCTCTGATAAATCCTAACGCACGGAAGGAAAGTTGAAAATGCCAGCTAAACGAAGCAACAAGACTGCTCGTGTCTTAAATTTGATTGCAACCCCTAACGAAGCAGCTGCAGCAGAACCAATATCCGCTCCCGATGTAGCCACGGAAAAGCAACCCGATCCTGTTGCGAAACAGCCGAAAGAAAAGGTTCGCTCCAGCACTTCCAAGTCAAAAAAAGCTGCAAAAACTACAAACACAGCACCATCTACTGATACTGCCGCTCCTGCGAATCCCTCTGCAGCAACGCATTCACCAGCGGACGAACAATCACATCCAGAGGCGCCGTCTATCGCTTCGGTCCCCACACCGCAGCCTGTTGTCCCTATTCTGCAAAATGTTCGGGAAAAGGAACAGCAGCTTTCGGATGATATTCGATCCGGTTTATTGCAGGCTCTAAATGAAGCTGAAGCATCCGCATCATCCGCCACAGATGATGCACAAGGATCTACCCCAGAAACAGCAGATACCGAAAAAAACACAGCAGAGCCCGAAACCACTGATTTTGAAAAAACAGAGCCACAGCCTGAAACCCAAGATTCAGCATCTTCTCCCCAACCGGAGCCGCCCCAAACGGACACTCCCTCCACACAGGTTAAGGCACCTTCGCCGAAAAAAGAGGCTTCGGAAGAAATCTATACGCCGACTGGAGAACAAGATGTCGTTTATACCAACGTCTTGCAGGAGCTAGTAGAGGAAATTGCACCATACTATATCGACCACATGTTGCAATGTCATTGTCAACGCTGTATTGTCGATATGAAAGCATTGGCTTTAACCAACCTTCCTTCTAAATATGTTGTTCTGGAAAAATCAAAGAGAAACGCTTTTATGAGCGTATATGCAGCTCGCTATGACAAACTATTATCCGTTCAAATGATGCGCGCTTGCGTCATCGTAAATGAACACCCCCATCACTAAATCCCCTTAAAGCATGTCATATGACATGGGCCTATTTAAGATAGGCAGCCGGTTAAAATTCAAAAGGGCATGTTGCCTCTGTAAAGCAGGCAACATGCCCTTTAACTTTGTCTTGATTCGATTCTTATCGCAATAATCAAACACCCCATCTGTTTTTCAGTATAACATACCAAAAACAGATGGGGTGCAGTGCACTTATGACACAATTTCTTTATGCAAAACCCAACGTCACTTTTCGTTTTCCTTGCGGAGCATTTGCAGCAACTGCATCGGAGACTCCTTCTCCTGCGCTGCGGAACGGTTCTCACGCTGTGCTTCCACTAATTCCGTTCGCAACACTGCAATATCACGCGGCGCATCTACCGATAAGCGTACGCGACCCTGTCCAATCTCCTGGACAGTAACCACAATATGATCTCCAATCGTGATGGATTGCCCTTCTTTTCTCTGTAGGATCAGCATGCTCCGTCATCCTTCTTTCCGAGAGATGAAAGTGGACACCGCATTTCATACTCATCCAAAATAACCTGACACGCCTGTCTGGTCTGGTCATTCAATACCACCGGACAACGCAAATTCACCGTACTATCAGAGACAGGATTCTCCACTCTGCATAAAACATAATAGCATAGATCTTCGCTCTTTTCGACACCCAGTCGATGCAATTCATTTTGCTGCAGTGTGGGGTGATACTCCGGCATTACCATAAACGGATTCAGCAACGTAAAGGCCAAAAAGGGCGTTTTTACGCTTTGCAAGCACAGCAGGAAATCATCCTCTTCCGAAAAAGGAAGAAGCACAAACTCATTTTCCTGTTCAAAGCCAAATAAACCTTCTGAAAAAAGAAGTGTAGTGCTATCGTCAATATTCAACTCACCAAAATATTTGGTTTGAATTTTCATAGTTCACTCCTCTTGTCAGGCCTTTTCATCTAGTGGCACATAGTCAGGATCTGCAGATGGTGGAACATAAACCGGACCGCCAATATACTTGATAATAACATCCGGCTGCTGTGTAACGGTAAACTCAATATTGCCCGGAATGAACTCCACATTACCATTATCCATTCGCCAATCAAAATTCAACTTATCCATTTCATAGCGGATATTCAGTTCGCCGCCATCCCAAGAGATATCCGATCCGGTGGTCGGCAACCATTTCATCGCAAAATCCGTATTAACCTGCTGTGATTCCATCGCAAACTGCGAAATTAATTGTTCACCAATTTTTGCTTCCAACAACAGATCACCCCGACGCGCATATGTTGCAGTGGTATCATATACCTTCTGCTGGCCACGCTGTGCAGCCTGCTCAATGCTCCGCATCGCCGTCGGCGAAACAGAGTTACGCGCCTCAAAAGTATCAATGTTTACTTTAATCGGTTTGCTTCGAATCTGCAAGCCGCCCTGATTTCGCGAAATCTCTAAATCAACCGTAGATCGCTTATAGTCCAATCGCGCATGATTTACCTTCATCTCGAGTTCGATCGGAACTGTTTTTATTTCGATTAGTCGTTCCATCCATCCATCACTCTTTCCCTTTTATTAAGTATCTGTTAGTTGAATTAACTCATATAATCAATGAAGGATTGCGACAAAATATCATTACCCACACGAAGTGCCGCATTATAGCTATACTGTGCATATGCAAACGTCGTCAGAGCGTCAGCCAGATCCACACGATCCAGACCTTCGTACTGTGTTTGCAACGTGTCCTTGGTTGAATTCAAACGTGTATCGTTCGATTTCAGGAATTGAGCACGCGTATCCAAGTTTGTCCAATTAGCGCGGAAATCCGCATTCGATTGCTGTAAATTATCAAACAAAGCGTCTGCACGTTCCTCATCTGCCGGGCTCAAATCGCCCGTTTCCGAATCCGCACGGGAATAAATCTCACCCAGCTCTGCGATTGCGCTAATCATATTTTTCGGGACACCGTCTGCTGTGCCATCAGTCGTGCCATATCCCAACAAACCAATTCCAGAGATTGCCGAGTTAAATGCAGTCGACGGAACAACCTGTTCATTTTCGTCTAATTGCATGCCCAGACCGATATCCACATAAGCAGCCTCGCCGGCCATTTCCTTAAACGCATCCGCATTTGCCGGATCATTTACATCCAAGCCACGGAACAGCAGCTTTCCATCTTTCAGTTCAAATGGCGCATTGTCTCCATCCGTCCCCGCAAAAATAAACTTCTCATTATATTGCGAATTCAAGGTCTGCACCATGCCTTCTGCAATACCCTTAAGCGTTTCGCCGAGCTGCTGACGGGCACCTGCTTTGCTGTCATCCTGTCCCTGTTCAGCTGCTGCCAATGCCTCCAAATACTGGTTCTGAAGCTGCTGCAAACTGCTGCCTGCAGCCTCATATTTGCTGATCATTTCCTCGCTCATGCTGATCTGCGCCTCATTACGAGCATACGCAGAGTGCAGACGAAACGACTGCGTTGCAAGGGATGGCGATTCCGCATACGAAGTAAATCGCCGGCCAGTCAATACCGTATTCATTGACTGGTATTGATTCAGCGTCGCTCGCGCCAAATGTCCACGGTACGTACGCAACGTACCGTTTGTTGTAACACGCATCATTTTCCATCTACTCCTTTCCGTCAGCGTCCAACGACACCCATGCCATTGATAACCTTATCCATCGCTTCATCCAGCGCAGTCATCAAGCGGCACGCCGCCGCAAACGATTTTTGATATTGCAAGAGATTAATGCCTTCATCATTCAAATCAACGCCCGACACGCTGTCTCGGCTGGTATTTATTTCATCTGCCGACGTTGCATAAGTTTCATAAATTGTAGAAGTCGTGTTAATATGTGTACCCAGCACGGCCTCCATATTGGAATAACTGCTTTCCAGATTACCCTGATAAATCTTCCCAGACGTTACAGTACCACCAATTTTACCGATACCCATCTGGAATGCGTCCGTTGCTGCGCCCTGGTCGTCCGTGATCTGAATATCCGTGACGAGGTTGCACACGCCTCCATTTGCCGAATATGCACCCATATCCGTCATTGTAATCGTTCCATCAGTTTGCGACACCGAAAGCGTGAAATCCTTCAGATTCGGCTCCTTCGCAATTGCTGCCTGCAAATGATCAAGAGTCTCCGCAGCATTTGCACCAGACTGGAATTTTATCGGTACAGTATGCTCTTGGTTCATCTCATCGATATAAGTAATCTTTGCCTCAAGATCTACACCTGCTCCACCCGTTTGCTTGAGTGCACCGCTTGTGAACGGTGTTTGATCCTGACGAACAATATCCGTTGCGCGATAATCATACACCGCATTCAGAATATTGTAGAAACGGTTAATATTATCGTTATCCGTAGTTTGTGCGTTCGGCTTTGTCGAAGCAACAATACTGGTTTCACCATTCTGCCACTTTTCAGAAACCGAAATGTTAGCAGCTGTAATGAGCTTCGACGGATTGCTGGGGTCATCCCCTTCCGCGACAAATAGGTTGCCCGCTCCCTCAATCGTACCAATTATCGAATTGCCGTTGGTATCGGTTGTATTCACCCGGTTCATCTCTGTGGCTATTTTGTTTGCCAGCATGTCAAGCGAACGCATGTAATACGGAATACCACGGATACTGCTGTAAGCCTCATCTGTGCTAAACTCACCTGCACCAACCAGCATCTGGCGGGTGGATTCCAGCGAACCATATCCCATGCCATTGGTAATCGTTGTAACATTCGATTCAACCGCCGGTCTGCTGCTTTGGCCGTTGAAAGAAATTGCAGACGTTTGCACTTCCATGCTTGTAATATTGAACGCATCCGCTCCCGTCTGCTTCGACACCATATTGATACCGGTTGCCGTAGTAGAAACCGTAAATTGATCCTTGAACTGATCCTGCAGCGCTTTCTGCAAGTTTGCCAACGTGGTCTGACGTGCAGCCTCAACACTGTCCTTGTCGTCCGGATTCGTCGGCTTTACAACCTCGAACTGGATCTTAGCTTCCTGACTTTGGCCTTTATCATCCGTATACTTGACCAGAATGGATTTGTACCCGCCTGCCGTCTGGTCGTCAAATGTCAAGCCACTGAGATTAAAAAGCGAATTGGTATTGGAAGTCTGAACACCATCCGGATCCCGCAGTTCGCTAATATTCAGGAACATATTGGGGTCGCCTTCAACAGTTTCCAATTCAGCGCGGCTAATGCCGTCAATCAGTGTTTTGCCCGGCTTTCCTGTTGTAGCGTCAACCATTTTGATTGTTAACTTCTCAACGGTAAAGCCCGCGCCGACGTCTTCCTTGCCGTATGTGACGTCAATCTTCATCGTCTCGGAAAGCGAGTCAATCAGCGTATTGCGCTGATCTCGCAGTTCCAGCGCTGCATCACCATTTATATCTGCAATGCGAATCTGCTCATTCAGATCCTGAATTTTTTCCAGAATATTGTTGGTATCCTGAATGTCCTCATTGTACTGCTGCAAAATGTTGTCATAAACCTGCTGCAGCTTGGAAGCACTTGCATTCAACAGGGTGCACAGATCCTGTGCAGACTGGCGCACCAGGGTCTCAAACTCCTGCTGACCAACTTTACTGCTCAGATCGTTAATGTTCTGCAGCAAATCCTGCAGCTGCGTTACAATGCCTTCCTTATCGACATTATTAATTACGCTTTGCAGCTGATCTAGCACATTAAGCGTAGCATCCGTCGAGCCAACGCTCGACATTTCCTTGCGGAATCGGATATCCAGATACGGATCACGCAGCTGCGATACGCCCGCCAATAATACACCCGAACCAACCGAAGCCGAGCTATTCGAGTGATACAGTCCGGAACCATTTGTAATAAAACTATACTGGTCCAGTTGCTGACGCGTATATCCCGGCGTATTGATGTTGGAAATATTCTGACCGGTCACGTTAAGCGCCATCTGACTGGCGATCATACCCAGACGCGCTACTGTAAATTCACCAAAAGTCGCCATACTGGCGGTACCTCCTCTTCAATCATGCATGAAAATCTGTATGTGCGCCACTAACAGAAGCGGTCTGTTCCAGTGTCTGCACCGGATCGAATCCCAACTTGGTCATCATGCCTTCTACTTCGTGCAGACTGCACTCCAACGCAGAGCGCGCTACTTCAGCTGCACTTTGCAGTAACTGGTATTGTATGCTGAGTGCCTCGCCAGCCGCTTTAATCTCTTGGCGCATATAATCATCCTGCACATGCTCCGGCAGCTGTGACAATCGAACATTTTCCAGCCCCAACTCCGCCTGTAGTTTTACCCTGCGCTGATCCGCATTGCGCAGCGCAAGCGAAAGTGCCTGCTCTTTTTTCATACACTCGCCCAGTTTTTCCAAATCGTCTGTGCGGACGGCAGAAGCTACCGCCTTTTGTGCCGCTGTAAGATCCTCCAATGTGTGTGTGAGATCTCGAATCAGCTTTAACATATCCTGAAAGCCGCCCGCCATCAGCACACCCCTCCTAACAACATAATTTGTGCTGCCAAGCTGTCAATATTAATCTGGTATTCGCCGTTCAGAACCTGTTGCCGGATCTGGGGAACTTCCTCTGACTGCTGTGTCCGCACTTCTTGTGACATACGGCTGGACAACTCCAAAGAAAACCGCTGATCCTGCGAGTAATGTGTAACTTTTAATTCCACGCTATCATATTGTCCGGAAGAGCGATACTGCCCTTCCATGCTTTCCATTTGCATGTGTGGCCTCTGGAGAGGGGTCATGCCTCCTGTTTTCGAAACCATCATCATCGGTCAACTCCTCTGTTCCTCATAACTACCACATAGCCTTTCTAGCTACAGATATTTAATTTATCGGATAGAAATAAAAAAAAATAAGCGTTAAACCGTACTTTTTTGTTTAACGCTTATTTCTATTTTACAAAAGTGCTTTATCTCGGGTTATTACTCAGGTGCCGGATTAGCACACTGGCAATATTTTCGCATGAAGCCTGCTGCATCACCGCACCGATATTGTTCGCAACCATCGGCATGCCATAGACTACACAGGAATCTTTATCCTGCCCAATCGTATAGGCGCCTTTCTTGCGCATTTCCAATAAACCTTTGGCGCCATCGCTTCCCATGCCAGTCATAATAATACCCACCATGTGGCATCGGACATTTTGTGCCATGGACATAAAAAGCGCATCTACCGATGGACAATGTCCGCTGACCTTCTCTCCCGGCATACAGGAAACCGTATATCTGGTGCCATTGCGCACCACTCGCATTTGCTTATCACCCGGTGCAATCAGCACTTGCCCGCGGACGATTTCGTCCCCGTTTTCCGCCTCTTTCACCTTCATCTGGCAAATTCGGTCCAGCCGCTCTGCATACATCTTGGTGAAGCCAGGCGGCATATGCTGCACAATCACCATGCCCGGAATATTTTCAGGCAGGCGGCGCAGAACTTCTAACGTCGCTTCTGTTCCTCCAGTCGATGCACCCAGACCAATAATAATATTAGAAGGTGTCGTATTCATCCTAAGAGGCAAAGATGCAGGACGGCTTACAACACTAGCCGGCCGCAGCGGCGGACGGCGCACCCGTGCGCATGAGGCCACAACAATTTTATTGGCCAATGCCTCAATAAAGGAATCATTTCCTTCCATACCATCCGGCTTGCGCACAAAATCCACAGCGCCAACCGCCATCGCATCAAAGACACGCAAATTCAAAGACGAGACCAGAATGATCGGAATCGGATGGATCGGTAAAATCTCCTTGACAAAATCAATGCCGTTTGTACCCGGCATTTCCACATCCAGCGTCATGACATCCGGATTAAGCGAAGGCAGCTTTTTACGCGCATCCATTGCGTTAAATGCTTCCCCCACAACTTCAATGTTAGGATAGCGCGACAAACCATTCTGGATAATACGCCGCGCAAGCATTGAATCATCTACAATCATTACACGAATTTTCTTCGTGCCAAATCCCATTGTTCCCATCCTTTCAAGCCTTCTGGAAGGTTGCCGGACGCAGCATACGATACGGACTGTTCTTGCTGACATTTTCCGAATGGCCAATCAACAAATATCCGCCCGGATTACTTGCATCGTAAAAACGCTGTATCAGCGCATCCTTCGTCGGCTGATCAAAATAGATCATAACGTTTCGGCAGAAAATTACATCGAATTTCAGTTTAAACCGAATCGGATCCATCAGATTAAAAGTTCGAAAAATAACATTTTTACGAATCTCCGGAGTTACCGTATAAAGCCCGCTGTCATCCTGCCGCTTTACAAAATATTTTCTCCGCCATTCAGGTGGAACGTCCGCCGGCAGTTCATAAGCAGGATCGCGCGCCTCCGCCAAAGCCCTCTGAGATATATCCGTAGCGAGCACACGGGTATCCCACGCTGCAGCTTTTGCACCAAAATACTCTTTGATGCACATGGAAATATTATAGGGTTCCTCCCCCGTCGAACAACCAGCGCTCCAAATAGAAAGTACTTTCTTGCGATCATTGCGTCTCGTGATATCCGGCAGAATTACCTTCATAAAGAAATCATAATGATCCTTTTCTCGCATGAAATACGTGTAATTCGTCGTCAACTTATTAAGTACGAATTCTATTTGTTCCTTATCCCGTTTCTTGAGAAGATCATCCACAAACTCTTTAAAGCTGGTATATCCCTGCGCCTGCAAGGATGCGGACAATCGGCTGTTGATGAGCAATCGCTTCTGCTTCAGGTTAATCCCATAATTGTCCTGCATAAAGCGAACCATTCGTTGGAAATCCGAATCAGATAACTGCATCATATCTCAACACCCCTTTGCATCTATTTTGCAAAACCGCTGGTCAGCTTTGCAGCAACAGCGAACAATCCAACACCAACATCGTACCTGATCCATCCGGCATTGCGCACATACCCGAAACATATTTCTGCGCATTGTGTGCAGGCATGGGCAAAATAGTCTCAACCGGAATATCAATAATCTGGTTGACCGTATCTACCAGAATACCGACCTGCATATCATTCACATTTAAAACAATGATGCAATCCGTATCCATCGGCATAAGGCTCAACCGCAAGCGCATATCAATCAGCGGAATCGTCTGGCCACGCAGATTGATAATGCCACGAACATAATCCGGCACCATAGGGACCTTTGTAATAGGGTAATTGGTGATAATCTCAATGACACTTTCCGCTTCGATACCAAACATCAGATTATCGGTTTGGAATGTCAGATATTTTTTTGTCACGATTTCATTCAGTTCTTTTTTATCAAGCTCAGCAGCTTGCTCATCTTCCGTGGCAAACAGCATATTTTCATCAGACATATTGATCCACTCCTTCTACGGCATACGTGTACTAATTAATAACCCGCAAAACCGGTATTTGAGATAAGCAGGCTGGCAACATCCAAAATCAAGCTGATATTGCCATCTCCCAAAATCGTACAACCGACAATGCCCGCTTCCTTAATTCCAAAGCTATTCAAATAAGTCGGCAGAGGCTTGATAACCACCTGCTGCTCGCCTAACAGTTCATCCACGAACAGGCAGTAGGAATTTTCGCTGGTTTCCACCCACACGAAAATACCGTCATCCGTTTTGCTTGCCTTCGGTTCCAGGCCATACAGCTCATGCAAGCGGACAACCGGATAGAAATTATCCATTTTGCTGATCATCTCGCCCTGCATTGCGTCATGGATAATATCCGCCTCCGAAGCATTAAACGACTGGCGGATGTTCTGCAGCGGAATGGTAAAGATCGAGTCGCCAACTGAAACTTCCATACCATCCATAATCGCAGTAGTCAGCGGAATCTTGAGCGTTGTGCACGTGCCTTTGCCAAATTCACTGGTCATCAGCACAATGCCGCCTACCGATTCGATATTCTTTTTTACCACGTCCATACCAACGCCACGGCCAGAAAATTCGGTTACTTCCGAATTGGTCGAAAAACCTGGCATCATCAGGAAATTCATGATCTCACGCTGACTGTAATCAGTATCCGGATTAGCAATTCCCTGCTTGATCGCCTTACGCAAAACTGCATCTGTGTCTACACCCGCACCGTCATCTTCAATGCGGATAATAACTTCGCTGCCCGTGTTTTGCGCAGACAAAATAATTTCGCCCTGCGGATCCTTACCCGCGGCAATGCGCGTCTGCTCATCCGGCTCAATACCGTGATCCATAGAATTTCTGACAATGTGCATGATTGGATCACTGATAGCGTCCACAATCGTCTTATCGATTTCTGTATCTTCACCAATGATAGTCAGCTTCGCATGACGTCCCAACTTCTGTCCCATATCGCGGATGATTCGACGCATTTTCTGGAAAGTGCCGGAAACCGGAACCATGCGTAGCGACATCGAAATATCTTGCAGCTCGTCAGTGAGTTTGCGCAGCTGACGGGCGGACTTATTGAAGTTATCCAGTTTTGCAGCATCAATGCCCTTCAGATCGGGTGACGCCGTAACCATCGCCTCAGTAATTACGATTTCTCCCACAACCGCCATCAACTGGTCAAGCTTAGACAAATTGACGCTGATAAGGCTCTGCTTGATCTGGTGATGCGTCTGGTTCTGGGCGGACGGTTCAGCCTTGGCCGTTTCCCCCGAAGGTTCCGCTTTCTTTTTCCCGGCAGAAGCAGGCTTTTGCTCCACCGCCTGCTCTACCGCAGCAGGCTCTTTTGCAGGTTCTGCCGATGGTGCAGCCTGCTCTACGGCTTGTTCATCAATCTCCTGATAGGTTTTAACAAATCCCAAACCGCTGACAACCTGAATCGCCTGTTTGCGATCTTCGTCCGATCCGAAATGCATGACAAAGCCATTCTCTGCAATAGAATCAGACAAAGAAGGATCACTCTCTAAATTCTGAGGCTCGTATGTAAAATCGTTTACGCACTGATCTTTTACATCACTCACTGCCATAAAGGCACGCAGGTTTTCCATCCCGCAGCCCTCATCCAAAAACACGCGCAGCGAAAAGCGATTATTGGCATCCGAATTACCGGATTGCACCGCAGCAGTCTGCTCAGCGGGAGCAGCTGCTGCCGCCGGTGCAGGCGATGCCGCAGCGGCAGAGCCACTCTGCGTCTCTCCGTTAATTTTGTCGATGAACATATTAATTGTATTTAGGAAATTGTCGATATCTTTAGAAAGAGGTTCTCCTCGCTCGATCTTACTTACTTCATTTCGGAAGTAGTCAATCGATTTGAACAGAAGATCAAACAGCTGCGGCCGATCCTGTTCCGGAATAATCTCCATGGTTTTTTCACGGATCAGATAGAATAAATCCTCAATTCGATGCGCAATCGTCATCAGAGGCTCAAATTCCATCATCGCCGCAGACCCCTTCAGCGTGTGCATGATGCGAAAAATCTCATTCACATCATCTTCCGACAAAGTGTCTGCCTGTTCGGCTGACAGCATAATATTATCAAGCTGTTCCAGCAGTGTATTTGTTTCATACAAGTACATTTCCAGAACGCTATCGCCGTTATTTTCCATAAAAAGAAACGCCGCCTTTCTGAATTTTGAATAACCGTGTTTATTATAAATTCGACCAAATGTGGCAGGAATTAAGACAGCATTCAAAACATTACATAAATTTCTATGGAAATGGAGCCGTACTATGCCAAACATTACAAGTGTGACCAATCCCGTTCCTGGGCAGGAAGGTAATACATATCGCTCCCCCATCACACCAAATGATACGCAAATACAAAACATTCCAGATCCTACGCGTGTAGGCCGTGCAGATGCACGGTCTGACCGGCAGGATACTGCAAACATGGATGTCGCGCGTCGCTATGATTCTTATTTTCAGACTTTTCTGCAGGCGCTGCGATCTTCCGGATCGATCAGTGAAATAGCAGCGCGTTTTCTGATCTCTCATTCAGGCACCTTGGTGCTCTCCGGACTTTCCGAAGGCATTGCGCAAGAGCTTTCGCAATTTATCCAAATGCTCAGTGTTGATCCTGAGGAACTGCTCGCCCTTTTGAAGAACCAGATGTCTTCCAATGCCCGTTTCAGCGGCAAATTGTTTGATGCGCTTCGTGATGTTCTGCAACACAGTCCTTCAGCCGGCCTGAAAAACGATATTCTGCAATTTCTCAAGAGGTTTAATGATTTCTCCTCCACCTCCCATATTGAACGCAATTTGCAGCGAACCATACAGCAGATGACATGGTTCATGCCAAGCCGCTTCGGCGATACACTGGGAGAGCAAGCCAAGCAGCTTGGGCAACTGCTTGCACAGGGCGACCGCTCCGGCGCACTGCATTTGATGCAGGACACGATTCTCCCATTTCTGTCTGACTATGTAGCACAAATGCATGATCGCGGCATCGCCCGCAGTTTGCTGAGTCTTCTGATTCTGGATATAGCCCGATACGAAAACGGAAACCCGCAATCTATGCTGCAGTCCTTCTATCAACTGCTGGGCTATTCCTCTATGAAAGAGCATTTCGGCGACATGGACAGCAACCAGCTGATCCGTTTACTGCAGGAAAGCGCGGCCTCGATTAATCAAGCCACCAATCCGCTGGCCGATCATCTGTCCCAGCTGTCCGCTGCCGCCTTGAGCAGCGAAGGAAGCGCCGATCTCAAGCAAACCTTCCAAGCGCTTGTTGATTCTATCCTGATCAACCAAAGCGTATATATGCCGCTGGCACACACAATGCTGCCGGTGGAGATGGATGGACGAATGATGTTCTCTGAATTGTGGGTCGATCCCAATGCAGAAAATGAGAATGGTTCTGCGTCTCAGGATCGTACCATGCGTTTACTGCTCAAGTTCGATATTCAGGAACTTGGTATGTTTGATTTGGTTCTGACGTATCACGATGACACAGTGGAGGCCTCCCTGCATTGTCCCCCGCATTTGGAAAAATTCACAGCGCAATTCGAACAAAAAATGGCAGCGCTTGCGGAGCAGGAAGGTTTGAACGCTGCTACCATGCGTGCTTCCCCTATGGCACATCCGTTATCCATTTCCGAGGTATTCCCCAAAATATTTGAAAGGAAGGACAGCATCAATGTCGCAATATAATGGCAATCGTAAAGCTGTTGCCCTGCAATATGAAAACGGTACACCAGCACCCGTTGTTGTCGCTTCGGGCATGGGATATCTTGCCGAAAAAATTGTTGAAGTAGCTGCGGAAAACGGCGTGCCAATCTATGAAGACACTTCACTTGCCACAATGCTTTCCCAATTACAGCTTGGGCAGGAAATCCCGGAATCTCTATATCGGTTTATTGTAGATATTTATGTATATTTCCTGCATTTTGATCCCAATAATCCACAAAAACCACGCGTACCGGTTTCAAAAGCATCGGCAAAACCCGCAGAGGAGGCGACTGAAACGTGAACCAAAACATAGCCGAAAGCGAAAAGTTTGTGTTTTTGGATGATAATCATCAAACGCTAGCCAGCGCTGTACTTCTTGGGCAGCAAGGGCAGTCCAAAACATTTCGTCTGATCTATACCCCTGCCTGCGATTTAAAATCTTTCGCTTCCATCAATGTGCTAAGCGTCAATTCCACCGCATTTATGGCTTGGCGTGGCAGGATTGAACGAATTCGTGACGATAAAGTCGATTTTATTGCAGAGGAACAAATCGACTCTCATCTACGAAGACATTTGCGTATTCCCATGGCATTTCGCACCTATTTGTATCCGCTGAAAAGCCATGCGACCCGTCTCCCCATTATCAGCAAGGATATCAGCTGTGGCGGCATCGCTTTATATTGCGTCACACCGCTTACTCCGGGAACTAAATTCGAAATTGCGTTGCCCTGCACAGAGCCACCAATTATTGTAAAACTCGAAGTGCTTCGCACGCTCTCCGCACAAAAGAATCTATACTCTTGTCAATTTTATGATCTTCTGCCACAGGAAGAGGCAATGATCCAAGAGAGTATCTTCGACTATGATCTACATCATCACAGCGCGTAAAGCGTACAAGCGGATCGCAAATCTAAAAGAAAAGGTGTTGTATAACATATGAGATATTTCAAGAAAATTTCTTCCTCCATCCGGAAGCGTGCCTGCGCACTTCTTCTCTGCTTCTGCATGATGTTGAGCTTCATGCCTGCTTTTACCCCAAATGCACAGGCAGTATCCACCGATTATTATCTGGATCGGTTGGTAGCATGGGATATCATGCGCGGCGATCAGGATGGTAATCTGGACCCTGATCGCTGGATTACGCGTGCAGAATTTGTTACCATGCTCAATCGCACCTTCGGCTATACCAAAACCGGTGCACAGCCATTTTCTGATGTGCGTACCAGCGACTGGTACTATGACGATATCAGCGCGGCCTATACCGCGGGATATTTTGAGGGTACCGCTAACGCAACCGCTTCGCCCAACGCAACGCTGACGCGTGAAGAAGCCGCTACCATGCTGTGCCGCAATCTGATGCTGCAGCCGCGCTCGGGTGAAGATCTGTCTTTTACAGATAGCCGCTTGGCGAGCAGCTGGAGCCGCGGATATATCAAGGCAGCAGCAGAAAAAGGCATCCTGCAAGGCTATTCGGATGGTTCCTTCCGCCCGCTCAATAATATTACCCGCGGCGAAGTCGCCAGCATGCTGGTGCGCGTCATTGGCACACCGATCCAAACCCCCGGCACTTACTCTACCAGCGTTTCTGGTAACCTGATGGTTTCCTGCTCCGGTGTAACGCTGGAAAATATGACCGTCACCGGCGACCTGTATATCACCGGTGGTGTGGGCCTCGGCTATGTAACGCTCAATAATGTTACGGTATACGGCCAGATCATTGCCAGCGGCGCCGGCGAAAGTAATAAGGGCGATTGCAGTATCATCCTGAAAAACTGTTCTGCCCCGGAAATGATTGTCGACAGCCCTTCTAACCAATATGTAACGATTCGCACCGTAGGCAATACCGACATTGACAAGGTCTATGTCCGCACCGACGCCTATCTGGAAGGCAAATCCACCGGGCGACATGGATTCCAATACATAGAGGTCGACGGTGAGGACGGTACACGTCTTGATCTTGCCGGCAACATTCACGAAGTTGTCACCATGACGCCGGAATCCGTCATCAATGTCGGCAGTGGTACCGTTGAAAAAATGACGGTTGACGAAAACGCTGTTGACTCTACCGTAACCATTGCGCAGGGCGCTGTTATCGAAGAACTGAATCTGGATACCGGAACAACTGTTACCGGCAAGGGTGATATCGGCACCTTAAATGTCAACGCACCTGGCTGTAAAGTAGAGATGCTGCCGGACGATATCAATATCCGTCCTGGCATTACGGCAGATATCGATGGCACCACCACGGACAGCACACTGGCTGATCAGATTTCAGACAACCCACGTATTCTGAGCGGCTATCCGAGACTGGATGATATTGCACCAACACAGGTGGAAGCCTCTTTCATGACCAATAAGCCCGGCACTCTTTACTGGGCAATTCGTTTGAGCGGCGACGGTCCTCTCTCTGCAAGTGACCTGATTAAACCGCCTACTTACGGTGCAAACATTGTAAAAAGTGGCAACCTTTCTGTGAAGGACGCAAATGAAACACTTTCGCAGAAAGTTACCGGTTTGGCAATTGACACTTCCTACGTTTTATCTGCCGTGCTGGTAGACAGCCGCGATGATCAGAGCGTAGTAAAAACGGTTTACTTCACGACGCCAGACAACAGCAAACCCAACTTCGCAACCGGATATCCTAAAACCACGACGATTGAAGACACATATATCGATTTCGATGTTGCCACCACCAAGGATTGCACGCTCTACTGGGCGATCTACAAAAAGGGTATGCCTGCTCCGACCGGCAACGAGTTTAAGGATGGTTCGTTGAGTGGCGCTATCGACTCTGGCAGCCGCAAGATGATTCGCAGCGAGGAAGACAGTGTCCGTATGGGCGACGCGATTGAAACTGCGAAGAATGCACTTACAGAACTGACGGAGTATGACGCATATTTCTTCCTGACCGACTCCATCAACGATTCGGCCGTGAAAAAGATTTCGGTTACAACCGCTGACCGTACTCCGCCGGAATTCCTCCATAACTATCCTCGCATCAGCAAAATTGATAAAACTGCCCTGACCGGCGAAGCCGCAATTAATGAAGACGGCAAGGTTTACTGGGCAATCGTCAAGCATGGCGCTGATTACCCTGTCGAAAACGCAGCACTTTCCGACGACGACGCAAAGGAACTCGACAAAAAGCTGCAGATCAAGGGCGGAATGTATGCAATCAAGAGCGGCTCATTTACGGCAAAAGAGAATGTTGCTGCTTCGTTCAACATGAGCGGTTTGGAAGCGGAAACCGCCTACGATATCTACTTCGTAGCGGAGGACAATTCCGGCAATCTCTCCGAAATTAGTTCCATCAAAAATGCCAAGACCTTGGACACTAGTGTACCGGAACTCGTTGAGCTGCGTTTCTCGCAGGCCAATGACGAAGGTACGCCACTGGCAGACACTGATATTACACTGGTCTTCAGCGAAGATATTTACAGCACCAAGACTAAAATGTCTCTGGTTGAAATGTACGAATCCGACAAGTACGAATTCGACGTTGCAGGCAGCAAGGACGGCACAAAGACTACTTGGAGCGAAGTTATCGACGGCATGTTCACGCTGAACAATCTGGACCTCACTGATCCTGTTAAAAAGGTTCCGCTGGAGCTCGGCGCACCGACCGGCAAAGAAAATATGACTGTTACGCTCAACGAGGACGGCCAGACCGAAGTCACTTTTGACAACGATGCTCTGCCCTTGCTCAGTGGCACTCAATACCAGTTTGTTCTGAATTTCATCACGGATTCTTCCAACAACACCATGCCGGCTAATACCAAATCCAAGGAGTTCCGTATTCTTGATGCGCAAGTAGACTTTACGCAATTAGATATCGTTACGATCAATGATGGATCTAAGGATATTTCGGTAGATGCTACGTTCTCTATGATCCCCTATGCAAAAAGCACCGAAAGCGCATCGGACAGCACACGTTACGACTTAATCATTGCATCCGATACAACGATCTCGTTCGATCTGTATGAGCGTCCCTATTCTGCAGACGGAAATGGTACGTGGACCAAGAGCAATGAGGCGGTCAAAAGTACCATATCCATTACCAATCCTCCCGGTGAGAAATGGTCCGGTCGCAGCTATAATAAGGATATTACCGGAACCACAGAACCTGAAAATTATCCTCGCTTAGTGGATTTGAAAACTGGTTATGAGTATGCGGTTAAATTAACGTCGATCAATGAAATTCCGGATACGCAAGCTGAAAAGTGGGATGCTACCGTACACCTGTATATGTTCTGTGTTGCAGGTTCACCGAACAATCTTCGCAACCTGGTTCAGGGCGATATCACGGAAACGATTTGGCAGCAGCGTGTTGTGCAGCAGAAAACCGTTTCCTCGATTGGTAATCCGTCCGATTTCAGTATTGAAATTGTCCGTTCCAATCAGAGTCCTCCGAATTTCAATGAGGGTTATCCGCGCATCATACCGGGCGATTCTATGACCACAATCAATTATCAGCTTGATCGCTCCGGCGATGTGTATTATGTCGTTGCTCCCGAAACCAACCTACCACCTAAAGCCGGAGATACTATACTAGATAATGAATATCGCCTAGATTGGGATGATGTTCCGACAGAAGATACTGTGATTAAGAATCTCGGTAAGTTGGTGGATGACTCGGAAGCAGCTAAACTACTTCCCTCAGGTCCGCGTAACATGGGAATCACTTCCCCCAACTCCACACAAATCATGAATCCCGCGCAGCTCAGTCAATCAGCTGGCTATCGCACAGGTAAAGTGAGCTATAACGGCGCTGGTACGGATCAAATTCAAATCCGCGACTTAAAGGCAAACTCTAAGTATTACATCTATTTTGTTTTAAAGGGTTCATACGCACTTCCCTCTGCTGTAATGTGCTACAAGTTCTCTACGGAAGATGTCGTACCTCCGAAACTGCAGGCCAATGCACAAACGTCAAATGATGTTCAATACTCTGTTGCATCTGGAACAGATGGCAGCATTACTGTCGATACCTATTGGGGCTTGTATCTCTCCAATACCGGCGGCGCTCATCCCGCTGTTCTGGATGAGAAAATAACGACTGATACTGGCACTGAGATGACAATTCTTAATGCAATGAAAAATGATACGTTTGACCGTTGTGCAAGTCCCGAAAAGAAACAAGAGGTATGGAATGTATTAACCGGTGGCGGTGCAAGTTATGCCAGCTCCCAGTCCGGACAAAAACTCAACATCGTTGCCGGCACGACATATGTGCCCGTCAACAATTTCATCAATTTTGATGATCTATTGCTAAATAACACCTATATTTTTGTCGTGGCTGCAGTGAATCAGCAAGGTGGAACGCCTGTTTTCCGCTCCCTGCAGGGAATACAGCGCATCGACACGTCCGGACCAAAAATCGACTCCATTACGACGACTGGCAATATAGCTACCGACAGTCGTTTTTACGGAACGGTTACCATCCGCTTTGACAAAGAGCTATACATGAAATACCGTGAGCCAGCAGAAGGGGATCCTGAACAAGTCCCGTATAAATCACAAATAAATGATGCACAATGTGCCAGCGGTACATGTCAAGTGAAGAGCAGCACCTCGCAAAGCATTTCCATTATTGTGTCCAATATGCAGCCTAATAGTGTGATTGAGATTGTCCCTCGTCGTGAGGTAGGTGACATGGAAAACTGGTTTGTTAGCGAGGATGGATATGCACGTGAAGCTATTCTTGCCATCCGATTGGTGGAAACAACAGATGATGCTGGAAAGACTACATACCAATTCGTCATTGATGGTGGCGCTTACGATGGTATGACCTCCGAAACAGCTGATTCGTAAACCCACACAAAAAAAGAAGCCCATGAGGGCTTCTTTTTTTGCATTTTTTCCCAATGAATTTAATTATACTTTAATTGTGTCGATATATCATATATAATATATTAATGATACGAAATATTATTACATACAAATTTTACGTGAAAGGGGAATGAAATGTGCGCGCTCTATGGGAATTTCTTGAAAATTTTTACGCCGGTGTTTATGTTGCTGATATAAATACTTATGAATTAATATATATGAACGCCAAAGCACGAGAATGGTTTAATATTCCCAGCAAAAATGCTTATAAAAAGAAAAAATGCTATTCCATTCTCCAGAATTTCCGTACGCCTTGCCCATTTTGTACAAATACGCAGCTCATCGACGATCAACTCTATGAGTGGGATTATTATAATCCAGTTATTAATAAAACCTTTCATCTAAAAGATTATATCGTCCAATATGAAAATAAAAAATATCGCGTTGAAATCGCCATCCCGGATGATGCAATATATGATAGCAAACCTTCCAATCAGACTAATCAAAATGATTTGAATCCGGATTTTTTCATCAACAAGTGTTTAATGGCGACACACTCCGTTTCAGATCCTTCCGCGTCTCTTGAGCTAATGCTTCAATACATTGGCTTGCAATTAGGTTGTGAAAGCATATTTCTGTATGAGCGGAAGAGTAATGGCGCATTTTTCAGCACCTACCACTGGACGCATGTTGCCACTGAAAATCCCATCAGTCTCTCCTTTGAAATAGAACATCCGCAGCATCTGCAAAGTTTATATCGGAATGAAGTTCTAATCTTTAGCGACAATGATACGCGTTTGCCGTGCGTCTCTCAGTTTTCCACTCAGCCATTTTTGTCGGACATTCACACTCTGATTTTATCTCCAATCCTATCTAAAGGGAAAATTATCGCCTTACTGCGGCTTGATAACCCTACTGTGGAGCATATTCGTAAACTATCCGGTGCCATTAAAGTTCTCTCTCACTTTATTGGCTCAATTTTGCTTCGTCGCGATCTAATGGCGCATCTGGAAGAACTGAGTTACCATGATTCCATGACACAATTATTGAACCGACATGCGCTTAATCAGTATATCAGCAGCAAAAAATTTATAGACCGGCAAACCGTCGGTTTAATCTACTGCGATTTAATTGGCCTCAAGCGCATTAACGATAACTTAGGTCATAATAATGGGGACCGCTTAATCATGCAGGCTTCCCACATATTAACTGAACTGTTTTCATCCCAAAACGTTTATCGCATTGGCGGAGATGAATTTCTGGTTGTTTGTCAAGATATCTCACAAAAGGACTTAGAAAAACAGGTTGCGCAGCTTCGCAGCCGTATTGCAGAGGATAATTGTGCGCTTTCAATCGGCAGCATATGGTCTGATTCGCCAGAGGATAATTTTTCTCAGCTGATTACCTCAGCCGATGACAGCATGTACCGTGACAAACTATCTTATTATGAAAACCAGCAAGCACATGAGCCACATATCGAAGCTATGAAGTCCACGGCATTTCAGTCATTTCTGCAAAATTACTATTTTGATGCAGAGACGTTTTTCCATTCTATTGCAATGCCTGGAGCACCCTTCTATCTGTATTGCGGTGATGTCCAACAAAACATTTATTATATCTCTGACAATCTACGAGATACATTCAATTTCGACAGTAATCTCGTCTATGATTTTGTTGGGCTTTTGGAACAACGAATCTACGAACCAGATCGTCAACTCCATATTAAAGATACACAAGATATGTTCCGTGAAAAACGGACAACACATAGCGTTCGTTATCGTATTTTTGACAAGGATGGACAGCTTATCTGGATTCATTGCCGTGGAACACTCACTTGGGATGATAAACATGAAAAGCCGCTATTCTTCTCCGGCAGTATGATTAGTTTAACCAACGAATCCGAAGTTGATCCTGTGACCGGACTTTTGAATTTATCCTGTGCACTCAAAGACCTCGCAACCCCGTGTCGCTACCGAACCAAACTTCTACTTTTGTGTTTTAACTTGCGTAATTTCTCGGACATTAATCTATCTTTGGGGCGAAGCACTGGCGACGCCATGCTCCGTGAAATTGCCAATCACATGGAGTTGGAACTAGGGGAAGAATTTAGTTTGTTCCGATTGGACGGCGTTCACTTTCTTGTCATGACGCAGCAGGACTGCGATGCTTGCGACTTATCCAATAAGATCCGACAAATTATTCTCGGTGTTTATCGACGCAATGGTATTCATATTATGTATCCCTGCGCCATCGGTGTTTTGCATGCGCCGCAAGACGGTACTACTCCGCAAGAATTAATCAACAATATTTTGTTGGCCACACAAAATGCCAAAAAAACGCCATCCGCTGATTTTGTTGAGTTCTCCACATATATTTCTAAGGGATATCGGGAACAGACGGACATCAGCATGGCACTCAATTACAGCGTGAACCACGGATTTCAGGGATTTCGCATTGTATTACAACCGCAAGTCATCGCTTCCACCGGAGAGATTTTTGGAGGCGAAGTTCTGCTTCGATGGAATAATCGTGGACAAGATGTCCCCCCATCCAAATTCATTCCCATCTTGGAGCAACTGGGTCTGATTGTTCCAGTCGGAAAATGGATTATCACAAAAATCATGCAGATGTGCCAGAAAATTTTCCTCCACTTCCCCGATTTTAAGGTTTCTTTTAATGTCAGCTATCTGCAAATTCTCGACCCAACTTTCTTTGATTACATTCAAAATTCCATGCTTTTATATGATATTCCTGGATGTAATTTGATGATCGAATTAACCGAAACCCATTTCGATGAAATGCCGGATTATCTGGAGAATTTTATCCAGCAATGTGATGCAGTTGGAATCTCCTTTGTCTTGGATGATTTCGGAACTGCTTATTCCAGTCTGCATATGCTGCTGCAATATCCAGCGGATTTAATTAAGCTGGATCGCACCTTGATGTGCGAACTTACCTCTTCTCCTGAAAAGCTCAACTTTATGATGAGTATAATATATGCCTGCCACCGCTTTGGAAAAAAAGTATGTGTGGAAGGCGTAGAAACTGAAGATGATCTTCAAATCGTACGCCAAACCGAATGCGATTATATTCAAGGGTTTTACTTCTATAAGCCGCTTGAACTTTCAGATTTCTTTTCGCTTTTACAAACCGATCATCACGAGTCCATTTCAAATTAACTCAATTCCGCGGAAAGGATTATGATCCATGCAAGAATATAAGGATTCCATACAAAACTATCTTGGTGCATCTTGTGAAGTATTAAAACTAGACAATCAGCTGCTATTTGCTGGTTCTATCCATCAGTATGATGATATCGAAGATGAGATCACTGTTTCTATCCGCAATGGCAACGAAACACCTCAAGGCATTGTTTACCACACACCGGTCAAATTGCATGTGCACACCAACATCTCAATGAATAAAGTTCTTCTTCTTTATGGATTGGTATCTCGTTGTGCCGCTGATTTCTGGAGAATTACGTTAAAACACACCTTTTCATGCGCAGAGCGACGCAGCAGTTTCCGTCAGCCAATTTCGGCTGAAGCGGTTGTATGTCGCGGCACAGATATGGATAACTCCACCATGGCTCCATGCAATATGATCGATATCAGCCTAACCGGTCTTTGTTTCAGCAGTCAGGAGCAATATTCCCAAGGGGAACAGGTTATTGTCTCTTCTTTGCAATTACGCCGCGGTGGTTATACGCACTCGTTTGTCTGCACAGTTCAGCGTATTCAACCTATAAAAGGGAACAAATTTCGTTACGGGTGTCGTTATAATGCCATTACAGAGCGACAAGAAGATTTACTTTTCCAGGACATGTTTTCACTTCAGGTAAAGGCCTTTAACAGGCACTAATCTCTTTAAGTTCGAATATCAAATATAAAGCAAGTGAAACGATTTGGCTGATAAATTTGCATGCCGACAGCAGAATTGTAATAAAATGTATCCACACACATAAAAAGAGAGCTAACCGACTGGGTCAGTTAGCTCTCTTTTTATGAATAATGAAAAAGTGTTGCCAAATTGTTTCCACAAAGGGACTTAACCCTTCAAAAACCCAGTCATATCAGGCTTTTCCGGGCCTATGAAATCATTCCCACTCAATCGTGCCTGTCGGCTTTGGCGTCAAATCATACAGCACGCGATTGACCCCAGCCACCTCGGCGGTGATGCGTGCGGTAATCTTCTGCAGCAATGCAAACGGCACATCCTCAACCGTAGCAGTCATCGCATCACGGGTGTTGACCGCACGGATAATCACCGGCCAGTCGAACGAGCGTTTGCCATCCTTAACGCCAGTGGACTTAAAGTCCGGCACAACTGTGAAGTACTGCCACACCTTGCCTTCCAAGCCATTGTTTGCAAACTCTTCACGCAGGATAGCATCCGACTCGCGCACGGCTTCCAGACGGTCACGCGTAATCGCACCAAGGCAACGCACACCAAGGCCAGGACCCGGGAACGGCTGACGGAACACCATACCATCCGGCAGACCTAGCGCCTTGCCAACAACGCGTACTTCATCCTTAAAGAGGAACTTGAGCGGCTCAACCAGTTCAAACTGCATGTCCTCCGGCAGGCCACCTACATTGTGGTGCGCCTTGACCGGACCGCTCTCGAGGATATCCGGATAGATCGTACCCTGTGCAAGGAACTCAATGCCCTCAAGCTTGCGGGCTTCCTCTTCAAATACGCGAATAAACTCGGCACCAATGACCTTGCGCTTCTGCTCCGGCTCAGCAACACCGGCCAGCTTGTCCAGAAAACGGTCGACTGCGTCGACATAGAACAGGTTGGCATCCATTTCATCGCGGAATACGCGCACGACCTGTTCTGGCTCACCCTTACGCAGCAAACCATGGTTGACGTGTACACATACCAGCTGTTTTCCAACCGCCTTAATCAGCAGCGCGGCAACGACCGACGAGTCCACACCGCCCGACAGTGCAAGCAATACTTTTTGTCGCCAATCTGTGCCTGCAATGCCTTCGTCTGCTCTGCGATAAATGCCTCAGCCAGCTCCGGTGTCGTGATGCGTTCCATGTTCTCCGGACATTTGTTGTTTTCCATGCAGCTTACCTCCTATTGTCTGTTTATATGGTCACTCCCATTCCACCGTTGCCGGCGGCTTAGATGTGATATCATACACAATACGGTTGATGTGTCCAACCTCATTGACAATACGCACAGATACGCGGTCGAGCACCTCGTACGGGATACGCGCCCAATCCGCCGTCATAAAGTCAGTCGTTGTGACCGAACGCAGCGCAAGCGTATAGTCATAAGTGCGGCCATCGCCCATAACGCCAACCGAGCGCATATTGGTCAGCACAGCAAAATACTGGTTCATCGTGTGCTCCAGACCAGCCTTGGCGATCTCATCGCGGAAGATAAAGTCCGCCTCGCGCAGCACATCCAGCTTTTCCTTGGTAATGTCACCGATTACGCGAATCGCCAGACCCGGCCCTGGGAACGGCTGGCGCATAACCAGATACTCCGGCAGGCCAAGCTCACGGCCAAGCTGCCGAACCTCGTCCTTGAACAGCATGCGCAGCGGCTCGATGATCTCCTTGAAGTCAACGTAATCCGGCAGACCGCCGACATTGTGATGACTCTTAATGACCGCCGCATCGCCCGCGCCAGACTCAATCACATCCGGATAGATGGTGCCCTGCACCAGATAATCCACTGCGCCGATCTTCTTGCCTTCTTCTTCAAAGACGCGGATAAACTCCTCGCCAATGATCTTACGCTTGGTTTCCGGATCGCTGACGCCCGCCAGCTTACCGAGGAAGCGCGCCTCAGCATCCACGCGGATAAAGTTCAGATCCCACTTGGAGAACGCGTTCTCGACCTCGTCCCCCTCGTCCTTACGCATCAGGCCATGATCGACAAATACACAGGTCAGCTGGTTGCCAACCGCCTCAGCAAGCAACGCTGCCGCAACAGAGGAATCGACGCCGCCAGACAGTGCGAGCAGTACCTTGCCGTCGCCAACCTTTTCGCGGATAGCCTTAATTGAGGTGTTCTTATAATCCTCCATGGTCCAGTCGCCCTTAGCGCCGCAAACCTCATAGAGGAAATTCTTGAGCATCAGTGTACCGTTTTCCGTGTGGTTGACTTCGGGGTGGAACTGCACGCCATAAAAGCAGCGCGCCTCATCCGCGATCGCAACATTCGGGCACATTTGCGTGTGGCCGACCAGCTGGAAGCCCTCGGGAACCTTAGCCATATAGTCGCTGTGGCTCATCCACGAGACGCCCTCGGCGGGCAGCCCCTTGAACAGTTTGCAGGTTATGTCATAGAAAGTATCGGTCTTACCGTACTCACGCGCGGTATCCTCCTGTGCGGCAGTGACCTCGCCGCCAAGCGTGTGTGCCATCAGCTGGCAGCCATAACAGATGCCCAGCACCGGGATACCCAGTTCAAACAATGCCGGATCACACTTCGGCGACGATTCCTCGTATACGCTGTTCGGGCCACCGGTAAAAATGATGCCGATCGGCGCCATACGGCGGATCTCCTCAACCGGCGTCTTGTACGACTTGACCTCGCAATAAACGTTATGCTCTCGTACCCGGCGCGCAATCAGCTGGTTATATTGACCGCCAAAGTCAAGCACGAGGACAAACTGATGATTTTCCATCATGGAACTCCTTTCTGATTGGTTTCATTCCTGAATAAAATTATGCCACAATCCGGCGATTTCGGCAAGTATTTTCATGGTTTTTTCGCACTTTACGCTGCTTTGCTATTCGCTTGCGCAATATGCTGGCATTTTATGCATAAAGCCGGATATTTTGGTGCATACTGCACGGCAGAGAAACCATTGAGAAAGGGTGAAGCAATGTGAAACTAGATAAACGGCTGCTAACAGCGGCTATTTTACTGCCTGTGACAATCTTTCTGTTAGGTGCAGCATTGTTTACAGGACTGCCTGCGGGCGCAGCAGGCAACATCCCTATTGTGCCGGAACTGCAAGCGGAAACCTGTGTGAATATTCCCATTGAAGTTACACTGGAAGGGACCGACGCAGACAGTGATATCGTACTGTATCAGCTGACAGAAGAACCAAAGCTGGGAACCGCCCGCATCGAAGGAACAACTCTGTATTATACGCCGGGGGCTAAAGCCGGAAAAGATCATTTCGGTTATACTGCCGTTGATGCTGAGGGCAATACAGCCAAAACAGGTATCATTACGATTGTTGTTAACAAAAACCGCGCCAATCTGACCTATGCGGATATGGATGGAAATCCGGCACACTACGCTGCACTCTGCTTATCCGAACAAGGCATTATGACCGGCGAACGCATCGGAGATTGCTACTTTTTCCGTCCGACGCAAACTGTGACACGCAGCGAATTCATCGCTATGGCGGCGGCGCTTGCCGATTTGCCGATCGAACCGACGGAGCAAACCGACTTTGCCGATGATGAAGGCCTGTCCAGCTGGGCTAAGCCTTATATCAGCACCGCCGCTGCAAGTGGTCTGGTCAGCGGCTATCCGACGAACGCAGGCCTGAGTGAAATCCGCGGCCAAAACCCAATCACTTTAGCGGAAGCCAGTGTGGTTATTGGGAATCTGCTGGGGCAAAGCATGAACGGTCTGCAGTATACGCTCTCTGCCCCATCGAACGATATGGATTGGGCACAGCAAGCGATTAGCACGCTTGATCGCTTGGATGTGATCAGTCCGTTGACTGCCCTGCGCTCGGAAAGTGAGCCGATCACACGGCAAGACGCCTGCGAAATGCTGTACCGTTCGATGCAGCTTTTAGACGCATAAGAAAAAGGTATCCTCGCTTAGAGGATACCTTTTCGTTATTCCACGCGCAGTTTTTCAATCGTGCTTTCATCAGGCGTAACATATGCCGTCTGATAGACGTGATAAATCACCATACCGGGCTTCGCCCCCGCAGGTTTCTTAACCTGCCGAACCGGCGTATAATCCACCGGTACACGAGAGGATTGCCGCGCCTTGGAATGATATGCTGCAATCATCGCCGCCTCCGTCATCGCCTGATTGGTCGGCTCACGACCATCAGTCACCAGTATAACGTGCGAACCATGGATCTTTTGTGTATGGAACCAGATGTCGCTCTTAAACGCCGTCTTGAGCGTCAGCAAATCATTCTGCAAATTGTTCTTGCCCGCAAACACCTCAAAGCCATCGCTTGTGCGATAATGGAACGGTTTGGCCTGTACAGGCTTAGTACGCAATTTCTTGTTGCGTGTCTGCTTGTTCGACAGCACACCCGTTTGCGTCAATTCTTCACGCAGCTGCGATAGATCGCGCTCAGTCTCGGCCTCGCCCAACGCGACCAATACGCTTTCGAGATATTCAAGATCTGCCCTGCCGCGCTCAATCTGCTCAGTCAGCACGTTCTCTGCAGTCTTTGCCTTATTATACATCTTGAAATACCGCTGCGCGTTCTGCTGCGGTGTCAGGCGCACATCAAGCGTGATCTCAACCTCCGGGCAATCCTCGGCATAATAGTCGATAACAGCCGCCTTGTTCATACCCTTTTCCAGCTGATAAAGGTTCGCGGTTATCAGATCGCCCATGCGCTTGTACTGCTCGCGGTTCTGCGTTGCATCCAGCTCCTTCTGCTGTGCAGCCAGCTTACGGGCAAGACGGTCGCGCGCATTAACAACAGTCTTGTGCAGGTCTGCCGAACGGCGCGCCATGCGCTCTGCCCTGCCCTTTTTCTCGAAGAACGCCGCAAGGAGCGCGGAAAAACTCTCCGCCTGCGTTACGGTCATCACGCCCTCGTATTGCGTCACCGGCAGAAACGTGAAGTCGAACACAGCACCGTCCTCGGCCTTACTCAGCAGGAACGGACGCGCACGGCCTTCGCGCAGAAAGCCCATCAGATCGTCAAAAACCTGTCCCAGCTTTTCACACTGTTCATCGGTCAATGTGCCGATACGCGCCGCTGCATCACCCGTTGCACGGTAGCTTAATTCACGGCACAATAGCGGCGAAAAGCCAAGCAGTTGGCTAAGCAGATACCGGTCGAGCATCTGCTCTCCGTCCGCCTGACGCACGGCAGCGGCCAACCCTGCGCCCGACAGAGCAAAGGGATCGTGCTTATCCTGCGCAGGCGGCATGCGATAAAACAGTCCGGGCAGAACCTGCCGCTTACCCGACAGGTCGCCGTCTACACGGCGCAGCGCGTCCAGAATACGTCCATCACCGTCGCATAGGATAACGTTTGAATGCTTGCCCATCAGCTCGCAGATCAGCTTTTTCTGGCAGGGCACGCCCATCTCATCGGTCGTATCCAGCTCGATAGCCAGCATACGCTCGACTGCCGGCTGTGTGATCGCCGCAATTTTCGCACCCTGCACATGCTTGCGCAGCAGCATACAAAACATCGGCGGCGCATCCGGATTTTCACGCGCAGCGTCGATGAAATGCACGCGCGGTGCACCCGCCGCAATCGACAGCAACAGACGTTTTGCGCCGCCCTGTCCGCGTGTCTGCAGCACAATTTCGTCGCGGTCTGGCTGATAGACCTTTTCTACGCGGCAACCCGCAAGCGCCTGATTCAGTTCATTTGTCACTGCCCCAAGGCAGATGGCATCTAATGGCATAGTAAAACTTCCTTATACAAATTGGATGCAGTCAGCGTGCCGCTCGGACACCATCGTACGCAGCTGCGGGAACGCGCCGACAATCTGCTCAGCAAACACCGCCGCAATGGGGTTTTCCGTCGGGAAATGCCCGGCATCGACCAGCGTCAGCCCGATCGACTGCGCGCGCTGCATCAGGTCGTAGCTGCAATCACCGATAACGAATGCGTCCGCACCCTTAGCTTTGGCATCGTCCATCATCTTACCACACGCGCCGCCGCCGACCGCAACACGATGGATCGGCTTGCCACCATCACAGAAACGCACGCCGCCTGCACGCAGACATTCCTTGACATAGGCAGCGAATTCGCGCGGCTGCATCTCTCGCGGCAGATCACCTACACGCCCCAGCATGCGATTGTCCCCGCCTTCCATGTTAACCACACCTGTCAAAAATAATGCAGACGCGAGCGCATCGTTGACGCCGCCCCATGTACTATCCGCATTGGTGTGCATACAGATGATTGCAATATCATGCTTGATCGCAGCGCGCAGCACACGGCCAGTCACATCGTCCGTCGTCACACGGCTAACCGAAGTAAAAATCGCCGGATGGTGCGCGACCACCAGCTCCGCGCCGCGTGCAGCAGCTTCCTCGATTACCTGCTCTGTCACATCCAGTGCGCACAACACAGCCGTGACCGGCTGTTGCCGATCACCGCACAGCAGGCCAACATTGTCCCAATGTTCTGCCAGTTCTACCGGCGCAAAGCCTTCCAAAAAGGTTAAAATCTCCTGTACAGTCATGCCTTCAATCCCTCCCATGCCTGTTCTATCTCTGAAACCAGATAGCGCTGCTCATCAAGCCGCGCTTTATCTAACGTATTTGCCTGCTCCATACCGGCCAGCGCACGTTTTTCCCGTATCAGCAGCCATTGCAGATAATCCGCTGCACCCTCCGCACAAAGCAGCGCGGGCGAAAAAGCACACCGCCACAGCGGTACATTGCGTTTTTCCGCACCGCCGCGTACCGACAGCACCACATACCGCCGCCGATCCTCCCAGCACAGTGTCTCCCGCTCAATCATATAGCCGTTTGCCCATAACCACTGCCGCAGCTCATACACCATAGTCATCGGCTGGAGAAGCAACAGATGCTGTCCCACCGCACACCACGGCGCAGCTGCAAGGATATCCGCGATCGTTTGACCGCCCATGCCAGCAATGCTCACCGTATCGCATTCATCCGCCTGCACGGCATCCAGTCCCGGCGCGAGCCGCAAAGAAAGCGACACGCCATGTTCTGCTGCATTTCGTGCTGCATGTGCTAACGGGCCTTCTCCAATGTCTGAACCGATGGCTTCTGTAATACGCCCCGCAAGCAGCAATGAGATTGGCAGCTTTCCGTGATCCGTACCAACGTCAGCCAACCGCGCCCCAGCAGGCACTTGTGCGGCCAGACAAGCAAGCCGCGGCGTTAATACCATACTTTCCATAATCCACCAAAAAACAGAGCCGGCTGCCCGCCGGCTCCTGTTTTCCTCTTACTCGCCCAGAAACGCGTTGAGCTTGGCAACCAGTTCGTCTGCGTTGGTGCCGTGTACCATGCAGGCCTCCTCGATGCTCTCGCCCTGAGACGCCGGGCAGCCCAGGCAGTGCATGCCGATTTCCATGAAGAACTTCGCTGTATCCAGATTGCGGTTAAGAACCTCGCCAATCGTGGTCTTTTTCGTGATCGCAGCCATAATAGACCTCCGTCTGTTTTTATTTGTTATCAGTATACCGCAAAAACATAGATATTTCAATCGCAAAAACAAAAAATTCACAGAATTGTGTCTGTCTGGCTGATGGAGAGAAAAAAGCGTCCGGCACATAGCCGGACGCTTTTCTTTCACTTGGTTCAGCCCTGCTCGCGCATCTTTGCGAAGCACTCGCTGCAATATACCGGACGGTCGGACTTGGGCTCGAACGGAACACGCGCCTCACCGCCGCAAGCAGCACAGGTAGCGGTGAAATACTCACGGGGACCGCGGGCCGCATTCTTCCGCGCGTCACGGCAAGCCTTGCAGCGCTGGGGCTCGTTCTGGAAGCCACGCTCCGCATAGAACTCCTGCTCACCGGCGGTGAACACAAATTCCTGACCGCATTCCTTGCATACTAAAGTCTTGTCTTCGTACATGGTTTTTACCTCTCTTTGATACCGTTCCCTCGGGAAACTGAAATTATATTGCGCACAGGCCTTCCCGCCTGCAAACGCCTATTGGGGTTTGATAGCTGCCGATTTCCGCTTAATACGCTGAATGGCATTATCCACAGATTTGACCGGTTTATGCAATGTTTCGGACATCTCCTCATAAGACAGTCCATCCAAAAACAATGTCAAAACCTTCGCCTCAAATTCAGACAAAAGAGCATATAGCCGACGCGTCAGCTCTTCACGCTCTTCATTGCCAATCACCAGCGATTCTGGATCACCCATCGGTGCCGTAACCCGGTTATGCGATTCCGCAAGGTCTTCAAACAGAGGTCGATCGATTGACACGGAATGGTTCAGCGGATCATGCTTAAGCGAGGACGCTGCACGCACGGCGGAAAAAATATTCCGCATCACACAAAGACGCGCAAATGCCCCAAACGGCGCACCCTTATCCTCGTCAAATTCACGAATCGCTTTCATAAGGCCCAGCATACCCTCTTGAATCAGATCCTCAGCATCAGCCCCAACCAAAAAATAGGGGCGTGCACAAGTTTTGACCAGACGCGTATACCGTTTGACCAGATCTTCCGCTGCCGTTCCCTTTCCCTGCTGCGCCAGATGGCACAACGCCTCATCAGACAGCGACGCAGAAGATACCATTTCGTTACCAATTCTCATGTCAACACTCATTATAGGGGATAGTTTCTGGAATGTCAAGGAAATTTTGTGAAATACACGATTTTGATTGTGATTTCAAAAAGAAATTTGTGATGATTGACTAATGCACTGGGATTTATTCAACTGTTACCGATTTTGCCAGATTTCGCGGCTTATCAACGTCACAGTTGCGTTCCACTGCCACATAGTATGCCAAAAGTTGCATCGGAATAATCGAAAGTGACGCAGAAAATTCATACAGGCACTTGGGCAGTCGAATGATATGCTGGCAAACCGATTCGTCGCCAGTGAAATCATCGGTCGTCACCAGCACAACTGCCGCGCCGCGCGAGACAACCTCGCGGATATTGGACACGGTCTTTTCAAACAGCGCAGGCTGCGTTGCAAGCGCAACGACCAGTGTTCCCTCCTCGATCAGCGAAATCGTACCATGCTTGAGCTCGCCCGCTGCATACGCCTCGGAATGGATATACGAAATCTCTTTCAGCTTAAGCGAAGCCTCGAGCGCCGCTGCATAGTCAAGTCCACGGCCTAGGAAGAATACACTCGGCCGGTTGGCATACAGCGTGGCAATGCGCTGCATATCCTGCTGGGTCTCAAGTGCTTGTTCGATGCACTCCGGCAGGCGCTGGAGTTCTGCACACAGCGCGCGCTCATCGCCGATCGAAATCAGGCCGCGCGTACGCGCAATCTTAACCGAAATCAGATACAGTGCGGACAACTGCGCAGAGTATGCCTTGGTGGTGGCAACCGCGATCTCCGGCCCCGCCCAAGTGTACAGTACGCCATCCGCTTCACGCGCAATGGTCGAAGATACGACATTCACGATCGCGATCGTAAATGCACCCGCCTGCTTCGCCAAGCGCATAGCAGCCAGTGTATCTGCCGTCTCGCCCGACTGGCTGATTACGATGCACAAATCCTTCTTGCCGATAATCGGGTTCTCGTAACGGAACTCAGATGCAACCTCTGCCGTGCAGCGAATACGGCACATTGCTTCAATCACGCGCTTACCTACCATACCTGCGTGCAGCGCAGAACCACACGCAACGATGTGAATATTTTCAATATCCCGCAGACGCTCATCCGTTAGACCGTTTTCCTCAAACACAACCGCATTGTTCTGAATACGCGGCTTTACCGTATCGCCCACTGCCTTGGGCTGCTCCATGATCTCCTTGAGCATAAAGTGCTGGTAACCGCCCTTTTCAGCCGCGGACAGATCCCAGTTGACCGTCTGTATCTGCTTTTCGACCACGTCGCCGAACTCATTCATTACAACCACGCTGTCAGGACGGACGATCGCAACCTCGTTATCGTCAAGGATAATGTATTTCTTGGTGCGGCCGATGATTGCCGTGATGTCGGAAGCAATCATGTTCTCGCCTTCACCAACGCCAATGACCAGCGGGTTATCACGGCGTGCCGCAACGATCTCTTCGGGATTATCCATCGAGACCACGCCCAATGCATACGAACCACGGATACGCTGCACCGCTTCCAGCACAGTCTTTGCTAAGTCTTCCTGCTTGCCGGTGTGCAGATAGTCAACCAGATGCGCAACCGTCTCGGTATCGGTCTCAGACTGGAAGGTATAGCCGTGCGCCTCCAGACGCACACGCAATTCCTTATAGTTCTCAATAATACCGTTATGCACGACCGCAACCTTGCCCATACCGTCACGTCCACCCAGATGCGGGTGGGAGTTGCGGTCGGATGGCTCGCCATGTGTCGCCCAGCGCGTATGGCCGATGCCGCAGGTGCAGGACAACTCGCCCTCTTCGCGGATCTTCTCCTCAAGGTTGGCAATGCGGCCGCGTGTTTTGACCACGCGCAAGCCATCCTTGGTAAATGCTGCGATACCCGCAGAGTCATAACCACGGTATTCCAAACTGTACAAACCCTTAATCAAAATCGGCAGCGCATTTTCACGCCCCGTAAAACCGACAATACCACACATAAAAGTATAATTCCTCCATAAAAGAAGCCAGATTTCTAAAAATAGGTATAAAAATAGTGCGTTATGCAAAACTGCTCTGTCCGCACAGTCACCCGCACGTTTTAACAGCTTGCTTACGACCAACCCACTCGTGGCCGAAGGGCACCCGCCGAAACTTTCGATCAACCCTTACCTCGTCAACTGCGATACCGGCTGCACCGCAGTTCTGGCGCTTTACGCTGCTATGAAGTTGTCGCCATTCGTTCTCACCTTCCTTCAAAAAACAAGGTGGATGCGAAAACCACATCCACCCCGTTGGCTCTTTCTTATTATACGACAGACTCGATGACTTTGGCAACCCTTTTTGCCAAAGTATCAACCTGCTCGCTGTCCTTGCCCTCGACCATAACACGAACCAGCGCCTCCGTACCGGACGGGCGCACCAGAATACGGCCGTTTTCGCCAAGTTCGGCCGATGCCTGATCGATCGCCGCCTTGACATCAGGCAGTTCCTGCAAGGTCGCCTTCTTATCATTCGGCACCTTGACATTGATCATCAGCTGCGGCCACGGCACAACCTCTGCCGCAATTTCAGAACACTTCTTGCCGCTTGCCTTAAGGATCGACATGAACTGCAGCGCGGTCAGCTCACCATCGCCCGTCGAAGCATACTCCAAGAAGATAACATGGCCGGACTGCTCGCCGCCAAGGATATAGCCCTTCTGCAGCATCATTTCGAGCACATAGCGGTCGCCGACATTGGAACACTCAATGCGCATACCATTCTTCTCGGCATAAGCATGCAGACCCATATTAGACAGCACGGTCGCAACGAACGCACCGCCGCGCAGCTTGCCTTCCTTCTTCATGTGCGCTGCGCATACCGCCATAATGCGGTCGCCGTCAAGCTCCTCGCCGGTTTCATCTACAATCAGGCAGCGGTCAGCATCGCCGTCAAACGCCACGCCCAGATCAAAATTTCCGCTCTTAACGCGCTTTTTCAGCTGATCCAAGTGCGTAGAACCACAATTATCGTTAATATTGATACCATCCGGCTCGTAGAATCGGATTTCAGCCTTGCACTCAACCAGACGCATCAGACGCTCCACCGTAGTCGAAGACGCACCGTTGGCGCAGTCGACCGCAACACGCAGGCCGGACAGGTCACCCTTGATGGTTTCCGCCAGATGGTCGGTATATTCGACAACCGGGTCGATCGCGCTCTTGATCACGCGCCCCAGCTTTTCATGCGTTACCTTCGGAATGGACTCGAAATCATCGATCAGGTCTTCAATCTTGGCCTCAGTTTCGTCAGGCAGCTTATAACCGTTGCCCGCAAAGATCTTGATGCCATTATACTCAAACGAGTTATGGCTGGCCGAGATGACAATACCCGCATCCGCCTTGTGCTTGATGGTCAGAAACGCGACCGCCGGCGTCGGGATCACGCCAAGCAGCTCAACATCCGCACCAACCGAACAGATGCCTGCAACCAGCGCATTTTCCAGCATATCCGAAGAAATGCGGGTATCTTTGCCGATCAGCAGCTTGGCCTTGCCGTGGTGATTTGCCTCCTGCGTAAGTGCATACGCAGCTGCTGCGCCAATCTTAAAGGCAAGCAACGCATCCAACTCAAGGTTTGCCACACCGCGGACGCCGTCCGTTCCGAAATATCTACCCAAATAAAACACCTGACTTTCTAATATATTCAACAGCGGGAATCACAGCATCTGCTGCCCATCCGCCGGTTCGATATGCAAATGTCGATAGGCCTGCACGGTCGCGCAGCGTCCGCGCGGCGTACGGCTGAGAAAACCGATCTGCATCAGATACGGCTCATAAACATCCTCCAATGTGATGGATTCTTCACCAATCGTAGCGGCCAAGGTATCCAGTCCAACCGGCCCGCCGCCGTAATTGAGCATAATGCTCTGCAGCATACGGCGATCTACATTATCCAGCCCAAGCTCATCAATTTCAAGGGCTTGAAGTGCCATATCTGCACTTTTCTTATCTATTGTACCCGTGCCACGCACCTGCGCAAAATCACGCACACGGCGCAGCAAACGGTTAGCAATACGCGGTGTACCGCGGCTCCGTCGCGCAATCTCAAACGCACCTGCGTGCTCACACGGCACATTGAGGATGCCTGCCGAACGTTCGACAATCTGGCACAGCTCCTCGGGCGAATACAGCTCGAGCCGCAGCATAACGCCGAAGCGGTCGCGCAGTGGGCTGGTCATCTGTCCAGCGCGCGTTGTCGCGCCGATGAGCGTAAAACGCGGCAAGTCAATACGGATTGAACGCGCTGATGGCCCCTTGCCAATGATGATATCGAGTGCATAATCCTCCATCGCAGGATACAGGATCTCCTCAACCGCACGGTCGAGGCGATGAATCTCGTCGATGAATAAAATATCATTTTCCGAAAGGTTTGTCAATAAAGCTGCCAAATCTCCCGCTTTTTCGATCGCGGGGCCGCTGGTCACGCGAATATTGACGCCCATCTCTGCCGCAATGATGCCGGCAAGCGTGGTCTTACCAAGCCCCGGCGGGCCATACAACAAGGTATGGTCGAGCGACTCACCACGCATTTTTGCTGCTTCAATATAAACGCTTAAATTTTCTTTCGCCTTCGTTTGGCCGACATAGTCCGCCATGGTTTTAGGCCGAAGTGAATTTTCAGTTTCGTCCTCGGAAAGCTGACGCGTCGAGATAATACGCTCGTCGTCCGCCATACCGCCGGAAAACTCTATACTCAAAGGAACACTCCCTTACTGCTTAACCAGCTTTTTCAGACACTGGCGGATAATCTCCTCTGCCTCCATCTGCGTGGTATCCAATCCTTCCATCGCATGCAGCGCCTCCGCCTGACTGTATCCCAGCACCATGAGTGCGGCAACCGCTTCCTGCGTATGATTGACACCACCGCCAGCAACGGCCGCAGCGGCTACAGGAGAAGCCGACGACGCAGTTTCCAGCTGCTCCTTGCTTATCTTGTCCCGCAGTTCAAGCACGACGCGCTGAGCGATCTTTTTACCGATACCAGGCGCCTGCATAAGCAGCTTTTCATCACCAGTGATAATCGACAGCGCTAACCGGTCAGGCGGCGCAATCGACAAGATGGCCAGCGCGGCTTTGGGACCAACCCCCGACACGCCGATCATCATTTTAAAGCAGCTCAGTTCTTCCTCATCGATAAAACCGTATAGCTCAAAAATGTCCTCCCGGACATTGAGGTAGGTCAGCAGACGCGCCCGCGCGCTCATCTTCAGCTTACCAATGGTATTCTGCGAGGCATGGCACGCATAACCCACACCGCCGCAGTCGATCACAGCAAGACCCTGTTCAAGCACGGTAACCGTGCCGTCGATATAGTAAAACATATTTACAATAACCCTTCGTATCGCATTGCTTGTCTGGAATGGCCATGACAGATGGCGAGCGCCAACGCGTCAGCCGCATCATCCGGCCGCGGCAGCTTAGTCAGATGCAGAATACTTTTCGTCATCTCCATCATCTGCCGTTTCTCCGCATTGCCATATCCCACTACCGCCATTTTCACCTGATTGGGCGTATAGGAAACTGGATGCAGACCTTTCTGCGCCAGCGCAAGCAGAATGACCCCTCGCGCTTGTGCTACCTGAATACCAGTCGTGACATTCTTGGAAAAAAACAGTTCTTCTATGGCCACTTCATCCGGATGGAAGGTATCCACCAATGTGCAGATATCATCATAGATTTCGCACAGGCGCAGATGCATGGGCATCCCCGGTTTAGTCGTCGCCGCACCATATTGCACGGCAGTAAACTTCATGTTGTCAAATCGCACCACGCCGTAGCCAACTGTGCCATATCCGGGATCGATGCCGAGAATCGTCATACCAGTAAACCTCTCTTAACTAATGTATTTTACCATGAAACGGCCCATTATGCAACCGCATTTGCACGCAAAAAGAGCGGCTGCACGCCGCTCCTTCTGCTTACTTGATTTGGTTTTTAATGCGTTCGGCCGCGAGCAAAATGCCCATCTTGCCCGAAGAATAGGTCAAGCCACCTTGCATATAGCACACATACGGCTCACGCATCGGTGCATCCGCCGACAGCTCGATCGATGCGCCCTGCACGAATGCACCGGCCGCCATAATGACCGGGTCGTCATAACCGGGCATCGCCCACGGTTCTGGCGTTACAAACGAATCGACCGGCGCACCGGCCTGAATCCCTTCGCAGAAACGGCGCAGCGGTTCAGGCGCACCAAACGCAATGGTCTGGATGATATCATAGCGCGGTTCCTCCGCCTTAGGGCTGACCTCATAACCGAGCATTTCCATCACCTTAGCGCAGAAAATCGCCGTCTTGAGTGCCTGCGCTGTAATATGCGGAGCCATAAACAATCCCTGATACAACAGACGGTTCTGTCCCATCGTGCAGCCGCACTCACCACCGATGCCCGGTGCGGTCAGCTTATAAGAGGCATTTTCCACCAGATCAGCACGCCCCGCAATATATCCGCCGGTCGGTGCAAGTCCACCGCCCGGATTTTTGATCAGCGAACCTGCGATCAGGTCAGCGCCGACCTGTGTCGGCTCAATATCCTCGACAAATTCGCCATAGCAGTTATCTACCATAATCGCAGCATGCGGGTTGACTTCGCGCACAGTCTGACAGATCTCACCGATCTCCGCGCAGGACAGCGTCTTACGTACGGCATATCCACGACTGCGCTGAATGAACACAAGTTTAACCGTATCATCCTGCGCCGCCTGCCGGATGGCAGACAGATCGGGCGCGCCATCCACCAGATCAACCTGCTTGTAGCCGATGCCGTAATTTTTCATACTGCCGCAATAATCGCCTGTAATCGTATTCTGCAGCGTATCATAAGCAGGGCCAGTCACAGACAGCACGGTATCCCCCGCCTTAACAGCGGAAAACATAGCGCATGACAGCGCATGCGTACCATTGACAAAGCCGATACGCACCAACGCAGATTCTGTGCCGAAAATATCCGCATAAATACGGTCGAGCGTGTCGCGGCCATGGTCATCATAGCCGTAACCCGTCGTCCCAGCAAACAGATTATCCGATACACGATTTTTTGCAAACGCCGCAAGCACTTTTTCAGTATTTCGGTCACAAATTTCCTCAATACGCGCAAAATACGGCATGATTTCGCGCTCGGCCTGTCGGCCGAGCGCGCGAATTTCTTCTGAAATATTCAACTTATCCATTCTCGTCTGATTCGTCTCCTAACAGGTTTTTCCCATCGGGCAGGGTAAACAATGCCTTATCCGGTTCCTCGGTCTTTACACTGCTTACCACGACCTCCCGTACCAGCGATCCCCCGCTGTAAAAGGAGGTTTTTTTCAGTAATCCGGTTGCAGCAGAAACGAAATATACACATCGATATCCGTCCTGCTCAAACTCAACCATAATACATGGTTCATTGTCGATATCCCGTCGGCCGGCAGCTGTCAACGAAATGCTTTCATCCAATACATCTTCATAGGTGGGCAGCATCGCCGCAGCATCGTCTGTGAACTCTCCCCATTTGCCCTCATATGCCGTGCTATCGCCTGCATCCCACGCATAGACAGTTTCACCATCCCGAAGCAGCGTGCTCTGTATCGTACCCGTACTGCCCAACGTATCGGTTCGTACGAGGCCGTCGCGCGCATACCTACGGCAACGCAACAAAGCAGAACCGCCATCGTAATACAATGTGTTTTCGATGACGTAGCTATACGCTTCAGGCCGAACCAGTGAAGCAATAATCTGCCGCGCATTGTTCGTCCCGACCGTCACATCCGCAACGCTCTGCGCTGTCAGCATCTGGCTTTCTGCGCTGACAGTCGGAGCCGTATCCGTCTCATTTTGCAGCAGGATACCAGTACCGCTCCGATGCAGCAGTCCGGAAGAAAAAACATAACTTAAAAACAGCAGCCCGACCAGCACACCAGCGCCGATCGCCGCGATCATGGGCGTCGACGGGTTTTTTTGCGGTTTCACGGTGCAAACGGCGCGGGGCCATCTGCCCGCATGCCAAAGTAATGCTCAATCGCCTGCACAATGCGGGACGAGGTCTTGCCGTCGCCATATGGGTTGACCGCATGCGCCATCGCGGCGTAAGCATCAGCGTCGTCAAACAGTTCGCGCGCCAGACGCACAATATTCTCCTGCTCCACGCCAGCCAGCTTAACCGTGCCAGCCTCGATCGCTTCAGGCCGTTCGGTCTCGCGACGCAGCACCAGCACCGGCTTACCAAGGCTCGGCGCCTCTTCCTGCAGGCCACCCGAATCGGTCATAATCAGATAGCAGCGCGCCATCAGATTGTGCATTTCATCGACCGAAAGCGGATGGATCAGGTGGATGCGGTCGTTACCACCAAGGAACTTCTCTGCTGTCTCACGGACGTAAGGGCTGAGATGCACAGGATACACAAAATGTACATCCTGGTAAGCCGCAGACAGCTCTGCGATCGCACGGCAGATATTTTCCATCGGTTCGCCATAGTTTTCGCGACGATGCGCAGTAACCAATACCACACGATTATTTTCAAAATCAAGCGTTTTCAACTGCTCATCACGGAAAGCAAAGTCCGGCTTGACCGTGATGTGGATTGCATCAACAACTGTGTTTCCCACAACACTGACCCCATCCGTGATGCCCTCACGCGCAAGGTTGTCGCGGTTGCGCGGCGTCGGCGCAAAGTGCAAAGAAGCAATCTGTCCGGTCAGTTTGCGGTTCATCTCCTCCGGGAACGGAGAATACTTGTCATAGGTGCGCAGACCTGCCTCCACATGACCGACCGGGATCTTGTGATAAAACGCCGCGAGCGCGCCAGCAAAGGTCGTGGACGTGTCGCCATGCACCAGCACAATGTCAGGCTTAGCCTGATCAAGCACCTCATCCAGACCGTGCAGGCTTTTTTCCGTGATCGTGGAAAGTGTCTGCCGCGGCTGCATAATGTTTAGGTCATAGTCCGGTTTAATATCGAAAATTTCCAGCACCTGATCCAGCATTTCGCGATGCTGCGCGGTTACACAAACAATCGACTCTGTATTCTCATTCTGTTCAAGCGCACGGACCAGCGGCGCCATCTTGATTGCCTCCGGACGGGTGCCGAACACAGTCATTACTTTAATCTTGTCCATCATTCTTTTCCTCCTGTTCAGCCTCCGGCGGATCATCCAATTCATCGTGCGGCGGTAACTGCTCACCCTCCGGCGGCTCATGCTTGCCCCAGTGTTCCGCCCCATAAATAATGCAAGCGCCTACAAGTATCGCTGCAAGCACCGCAAGCAGCAGAATAATCGCTTTAACCTCACCCGACGAAGTCAGCACAACCGCAGTAAGGCCGAGTGTGGCACTGATGGCATACAGGATCGCGACCGCTTGCTTCTGATTAAAGCCCATGTCGATCAGCTTATGATGCACATGGCCACGGTCCGGGCTCATTGGGCTTCGTCCCTCCGCCACGCGACGGATGATCGCATTTGCCGTATCAAAAATCGGCAGGCCAAGGATCAAAAACGGTACCGCAAACGAAATAACTGCGTAAAACTTAAACAGGCCCATGATCGACACAGTCGCCAGAATATAACCTAAAAAAGTCGAACCGGTATCGCCCATAAAAATCTTGGCCGGATTCAGGTTATACGGCATAAAGCCGATGCAGGCACCGGCAAGCGCCGCCATTGTGACAGCGATGGTCATATTACCGGTCAGCAGCGCAACTGCCAACATAGTGATTGCCGCAATGGAGGACACGCCGACCGCCAAGCCATCCAAGCCGTCGATCAGGTTAACGGCGTTGGTAATACCGACAATCCAGATAATCGTTACCGGGATTGCAAAAATACCCAAGTGGAAATACGGTGCATCGGAAAATGGATTAAGGCTGGTAAACAACTGGATCTGCAGTCCGCCTACACAGACCGGAATCGCCGCCGCTACAATTTGCACAACAAATTTAAGCTTGGCGCCCAAGGCAAGCACGTCATCAAAAATACCGAGTGCCACAATAATTGTCGCACCAAGCAGCACGCATAGCATGGTCTGATCAAGCTCACCAAAAATCAGGATTGAGCACAGAAAGCCGCCAAAAATAGCCAGCCCGCCCAACCGAGGGATAGGCTCCTTATGCATACGGCGATTGTCTTTCGGTATATCGATTGCGCCGACCTTATACGCAAAAAGCTTAACCGGCGGTGTAAAGAAATATGACAGCACGCCCGCAACGGCAAACGCCGCCACGATCACGCCTATCACAATGTATTCAGACATCGTTCATTCCTCTCAAACCACGTTTCAACGCTTGACAAACCCAATCTTCCGATAGACCTTATCAAGCGTCTTGCGCGCCAGATAAGCTGCCTTTTGCGCGCCTTCCGAATATACCTGCTCAAGATAATCCTTATTGCGCAGGAGATCCTCTGTCTTTTCACGGATCGGACGAAGCAGCTCAACCACGGCTTCGCCGACCGCAGGCTTGAACTCACCATACCCCTTGCCGGCAAATTCAGCTTCCACTTCAGCAATCGACTTACCGGTTGCAACCGAATAAATCTGAATCAGATTGGATACGCCGGGCTTGCCGACCGGATCCATAACAATGCGGGAATCCGAATCCGTAATCGCGCGCTTGAATTTGCGCATGATATCCTCCGGCTTATCCATCAGAAGGATGTAGCCATTCGGATTTTCGTCCGACTTACTCATCTTCTTTTCCGGATCGGACAGGCTCATAATTTTCGCGCCTTCCCCCGCCTTCGGATAGCGGCCCTCCGGGATCGTAAAAGTACCCGGGAACACACCGTTAAAGCGGTTTGCGATATCGCGGCAAATTTCTATATGCTGGCTCTGGTCAACGCCAACCGGAACAATATTTGTCTGGTACAGCAGAATATCCGCCGCCATCAACACAGGATAGGTGAACAGGCCGACATTGATATTATCTGAGTGCTTTGCCGACTTATCCTTGAACTGCGTCATACGCGAAGCCTCACCGAACATGGTAAAGCAGTTGAGCACCCAAGCCAGCTCCGCATGCGCAGGCACGTGGCTCTGGATAAACAGGATACTCTTTTCCGGGTCAAGTCCGCAGGCAATATACTGCGCCAACACCTCCAGCGTCGCACGACGCAAAGCGGCCGGATCCTGCCGCACAGTAATGGCATGCATATCAACCACACAATAAATGCAGTTATAATCCTCCTGCAGCAGCGGGAAATTCCGAATTGCGCCGAGGTAATTGCCCAGCGTCAATTTACCGGAGGGCTGCACACCGGAGAAAATCGTTTGCTTCTGGTTCTCACTCATAGATATGACTTCCCTTACTATGGATTATGAGTGTTGCGCACAAAACCAGCAACCCCCATACTTATCAGTTATGATACCACATTTTGCACACTGTTGCAATGTATTTTGCTGCTTTTGCCTTATTTGAAGCAAACCACCGCGCATATTCCAATTATGTTCATGGAAAAATCCAAAATGGATGATTGTGTTTTTCTGAAAAACGTGGTAGAGTTAATTGCACTATAAAAAGGAGGTTCTTCTCATCATGCAGTTTACTTTTGCACATAACAATTTCAATGTACGCGACTTGGACAAGTCCCTCACATTTTATCAGAAAGCACTTGGACTGAAGGAGACCCGGCGCATTAATGCCCCGGACGGCAGTTTCATTATCGTTTATCTGGGAGACGGCTCATCCGCCCATCTTCTCGAACTGACCTGGCTGCGTGACTGGGATCGTCCGTATAATCTCGGGGATAACGAATTCCACCTTGCTTTCCGTGTAGATGACTATGAAGCTGCGCACCGTCTGCATCAGGAAATGGATTGCATTTGCTTTGAAAATCCGTCCATGGGCATCTATTTCATTGCCGATCCCGATGGATACTGGCTTGAAATCGTCCCAACCAAATAAATTACATCCATTGTAGCCGCAACTCCGTACAGAAAGGACAGTGGACCGTTGAACCCACTTTTAGATTTATTTCTCACCTTTGCGCGCATTGGTGTATGCACCTTTGGCGGCGGATACGCCATGCTTCCGTTGCTTCAGCGCGAGGTGGTAGAAAAGCATGGATGGGCTACTGAGCAGGAATTGATGGATTACTATGCTATTGGCCAATGCACACCGGGGATTATAGCAGTCAATACCGCTACCTTCGTCGGATACAAGCAACGCGGTATCGCAGGCGCGGTCTGCGCTACCGCCGGTATGGTTTTTCCTTCTTTGGTCATTATCATCGCGATCGCAGCGTTTATTCAGAAATTTGCACACATGGCTATTGTAAAAAACGCCTTTTCCGGCGTTCGCATTGCAGTATGCGCCCTTGTTCTGCAATCTGTTTGGAAAATGTCTAAAATAAGCGTAATCGATTTGCCTACTGCGTTGATTCTGCTTATAACATTTTTATCGGTTGCTTTCTTTGGCGTGTCGCCCGTTGTCATGGTTGTCATTGCCGGCGGCGTCGGCATCCTGATTGGACTGATCAGGAGGCGGCACACATGATTTTTTTACAGCTTTTCTGGGAATTCTTCAAAACCGGTCTATTCTCCATCGGCGGAGGCTTGGCAACCCTGCCTTTTCTCAAACAGATTTCACTGGAATACCCATGGTTTACCCCCAGTGACTTGCTGGATATGATCGCGGTTTCTGAATCCACGCCAGGCCCTATGGGTGTCAATGCTGCCACCTATGCGGGTTTCCGCGCGGCAGGCATACCGGGTGCATTGACAGCAACCTTTGCGCTGGTTCTGCCTTCGGTTATCATTATTCTGCTTGTCACACAGGCACTTTCGCGCTTTCGTGATTCTAAACTCGTGCAGGATGGATTTTATGGCCTTCGTCCTGCCTCTGCCGGTTTGATCCTCGGCGCAATGTTTGAAGTCTTTCTTGCTTCGCTGTTTCATACCGAGCTATGGACCGGGCTTCAAAGTCTGAATCAAGTAATCAATGTACCCGCTATCCTATTTTTTCTGGTGCTCACGGTTGCCATCTACAAACTTCCCAAGGTGCATCCGATCATATTTATTCTTATCGGGGCAATATGCGGCGTATTGTTTCATTTCTAAAATGAAAGCGGTACGGCAGGAACCGAAGTTCCTGCCGTACCGCTTTTTCATCCCCATAATTATCAGCTACCGAGCCAGCCAATCCTCTAAGACATCCCGAAAATGCACTGCTGAAACGCCATTTTCCTGAAGAAATGCTGCCAACGACAGCGTTTCCGCAAGTGTAGATGCGATATCATCCACACAGTCCATCTCGTCCTGTCCCTCCATGACGGTAATCCCGTATTGTTCTGTGCCGGATATACTGCACTTCGTCACCAGATAACGAGTCATGTTCACACCCCCTGTTCGCCGCATTCTGCTTGATCAGGTCACGATGCTGCAATTCACATACACTCGTGCATGTGTTCCCTTCCCCCTGCAAACATAGTTCCCTGTCCCTGCTTTACCTTTCTTCCTTATTTTACGCGCCATGGCAAACACCATTTGTCGCATTTTGTCGAACAAAAGAAAAAATAATTGCCGCAGACATCTTGACATCTGCGGCAATTGTTTATTTAACCAAAAACTCTTCGATAAGTTGGCAAGCATCCTCAATACATCCGGAGCAGGAACGGCGCACATTGCCATCGGCAACCCCTTTGAGCTCACGGCACAGATAAGTACCGTTTTTCTCACTGAAAGCCTTTGCAAGTGTCTTAGTCGTCTTATAGGTTGCACCTTTTGTTGCGCCGCAGGAGTCCGGACCCTCACTGCCTTGCACACCAGCCAACATAAACGCAGCGGACAATGCGCCGCAAACCTCCATCAGGCCCATGCCAAGGCCAAAGCCTTCTGCCATTTTAAACGCAGTCTCCTCATCCAAACCAAACTGGTCGCAATAAGCACAAACAACCGCCTGCGCACAATTATAGCCTTTATTATGCAGGCGTTGTGCCTGCTCTGCCTGTTCAGTCATTACCAATATCCTTCCTTGCAAACTTAATACTCTACCTGCGAGAAATAATACATAATCGCATTGTACTGCGCACGTGCCTGTGCCTGCAGATCTTCCTCGCTATCAATAAATTTCTGATCTTCCTCGTTATCAATGAAGCAAAATTCACTCGTAATCGCTGGAATAAACAGCGACGCTGCAACACGGTTGCTATAATAATAATCACCGTTGCTGCCTTCCCGGAACACAATCGATCGGATCGATACGCCAAGTTTACTATATTCGTTCAGCAGCGCCTCACCCAGAATCTTGGTCGGCCCACCGTTCCGGTCGGCAATCTGCGCAAGAACCTCCGCGCCACGTGCTGTCGTATTCGCTGCATTGTGATGGATGCTGAAAAACAGATCCGCCGAGGACGCGTACTGCTGCATCACTGTACCGCGCAGGGAAAGCGAACTGCCTTCCTCCAACGTCGAACGAACCATGATGACATTGACGCCCGCCTGTTCAAGATAACTCTGCAGATATCGCGCCACCGCCAGGTTGACATGCTTTTCATCAAGGGAGCCGTCGGCATTGTGCGCACCGACATCGCTTCCACCATGGCCGGCATCGACAATGACAGTCATCTTTCCGTCCAAATGCGAGGTGCGCGGCGGATCGACCACATCATCCGGCTCGCCCTCCGACGCATCATAATCCCGCACACGCGTGAGATAATCTGCACTGCAATAACGTCCGGATGCCTCGCTTGTATCCATAATATGCGCCCAGCCGTCGGTTATTTCATCTACAACGATTTCATCACCGTTTTGCAAACGGCCGACAATCGGGTATTGCGTACCCGCTCCGCAACGGACGGATAGCGAAGAATCCACCTTCACGCGGTAAACGCCGGTGGTAAACTCCTGCTCAGGCTCACTTGGCTCTTCCGGTGTTTCAGACGTATCATCATAATCTTTGATGCGCACCAGATAATCCGCGCTGCAATAGCTTTTTGTATGCATGATGTGCGCCCAGCCATTAGACAGACTGTCCACAACAATTTGGTCGCCATTTTTGAGATTTCCGACAACAGTATAGTTCGTACCAGGGCCCGAGCGGAGCGACAGCGTCGTTTCCACCTTGACCTGATAAATCCCGGCGGTAAATGGCTGTTCCGGCGTTTCCGGCTCTGTTGTCGGATCGCCCAATTCCGGATCGCCAGATGCTGGAGTTGTGATTTTTACCGTCTGCGTTGTGCTTTCAAACGCCGCTGTAAAGCCCATTACAGCAGAGACATCCGCGATTTTATAATAATTGTTGCCGTTAATATTATATCCTTTGATAGAAACACTGCTGCCATCGAGCAACACCTTAGCGGTGGACTGCTGCACACGCAAAGAAGACGTTGAAGCAACAGTCATTTCATCACCAACGACCGTATAGCTCTGTCCGGCCAACAGGTTGACCGCATTTTTCGCGCTATCCCATGTTACGTCAAAAGAAGAAGTTGTCCCATTCAGCAAATACGCTACATCGCGCAGCTTAAAATAATTGTTACCGTCTATATTATAAACCTGCGGATTGACCGCCTCTCCATTGACCTGTACCTTATGTGCAGATGGAACAACCTTAAGGGCTGCAACGCGAATATCAGGCGCAATCACGTCTGTAAATCCCGTTGAAGATTCTTCTTCTGTCTCCACAGCAGCCTCCATCACCGTATCCTCCGCAAGGATGGACGCTGCATCTTCAGAAGCCTGATCTAAATTATCTGTCTGGGCTACGGTCACCTGTTCCGCAGCCGTTTCCTCAGCCTTCTGCATTTCTGCCGCTGCATCAGCGCTGGCAGTCGATATGTAAATGGCTGCACATAATAGTGCAATACTCCTTTTCCATTTCCACTGCATATAAACCTCCAAACTGTCTGGGTAAAAATGCTTTTCCGAAACGTATTTTATCACGAAATCCCTCGAACCGCAATGCTTGAGGTCGCAAAACGGGGCATTT
>OERW01000029.1_pt1 | contig 92155 bp, 85 predicted proteins | sample 1540091 | NCBI WGS metagenome assembly OERW01 (sample SAMEA3891889, study PRJEB23780) | metagenome | biome: terrestrial biome; feature: animal house; material: Caecal content | place: Italy | collected 2015-05-05 | reverse complement strand
CGGCGGTCAGGCCGCGGTACTCGTCGAGGTTGAAGGTGGTGCACTCGCCGAAGTCGACGTCGCCCTTGTTGTACCACTTGATCAGCTGCTCATAGATGCCGATCGGGGACGAACCGGTCGCGAGGCCGAGCACCGAGTCCGGCTTGAGGATGACCTGCGCGGAGATGATGTTGGCGGCCTTGCGGCTCATGTCATTGTAGTCCTTTGCACGGATAATTTTCATAAGTAATCCTACTCCTTTTTCCCATTCGATTTCCCATATACAAAAACAAAGGCGGGCGTTGCGCCCGCCTCAGCTGCTTGAGGTATGCCCGTGCCCCGCGGGGCACAGGCTTCGATTGTCACCGGACTGTCCGGCGAAAAACCGATTAGAGGTTCTCCTTCAGGAAGGTCTCGAGCGCAGCTGCTGCTGCCTCTTCGTCCTCGCCCTCGATGGTCAGCTTGACAGCGTCGCCCTGCTTGACGCCCATGCTCATAACGCCCATGATGCGCTTTGCGTCGACTTCCTTCTTCGGGCCGGCGATTTTGATGCTGGACTTGAACTGCGCAGCCTCCTTGACCAGCATGCCTGCCGGACGCGCGTGGATGCCGAGCTCATCTTTAATGGTGTACTCTACTACTTTCATAACTACACTTTCCTTTCTATTATGCGCATTTTGTAAATGACTTACTACTGTTTGTGAAGGGTCAGCAAAACGTCGCCCGCCGCCACTTCGCCGTTTTTCGCAACATGGATGGAGGAAAACGCCTCGGTGTTGCACACAATGACCGGCGTGATGATATCATACCCTTCCGCGCGGATGGCTTCGTGGTCAAACTCGATCAATGTCTGCCCGCGCACGACCTTGTCGCCGTCCTGACAGCGCACCTGATAATGCTTGCCGTGCAGCTGGACGGTGTCCAGCCCGACGTGGATGAGCACTTCCGCGCCGTCCGCCGTCGTCATGCTGACCGCGTGGCCGGTTTCAAACATCAGGTCGATCGTGCCGTCCGCCGGGGCGACGATACGCCCTTCGGACGGGATAACCGCAACGCCCCTGCCCAGAATACCCTGCGCAAAGGTCGGGTCGGCTACCTCGGAGAGCGGCACAGCCGTACCGCTGACCGGCGCTGTGATCTCGATCGCTTTGTCTGCATGGAACAGGCCTTTCAGCTTTCCAAACATAGTTTCCACCCTTTCCCCACCCGTCCGCTGCTGCGGCACGGGGACAAGCCCGGGCGTCCCGGCCCGAAAATGAAAAGAACCAAACTCCTGCACCGCCGGGCGTCTGTTTTCAGACCGGCCGCGAGAAATTTGGTTTTGCCCGCCAACACGGTAACAATCCAATCACAACGAGGACGATGTTCGCTTGTTGTTAACATTGTAACAAACTGGACACGCTTTTTCAAGCGGGTACCGCCTGCGTGGATAGCCAGAAAACACACCGCATTTTTGTATATTTTGCATAAAGTATTTTTGAAGCGTCGGAAAGATTTTGACGGCGCGCGTCTTTTGTGCTATCGTTAGCACAGGCAACAGGAAAGGAAGCGGAAACCAATATGCAGATTGATGGAAATGAGCTGGCCATTTTGCAGGATAAGCTCGACCGGGAGGGCAAAAAGGAAGAGGCTTGGCGCGTCAAGCAGGAATTTCTCCGGCAGGTGCGCGAGGCGGGCGACCATTGCCCGTGCCGCCAGCCCTGCCCGCACCACGGCAACTGTTTTGAGTGTGTGACCATCCACCGCGGACACCGCGATCATCTGCCCATGTGCCTGTGGGATATGGTCAATGAGCGCATCGCGGCGCTCAGCCATATGACCGAGGGCACGCTGCGGCAGTACGAGGACCGTAAGGCAGCCGAAGCGGCGGCATCCTGCGGCTGCGCGGATTGCGGCGGCTGTCCGGGCTGCGGCGAATAACAGAAAATGTTCTCGCAGCGCGGGCTGCGATACTCCAGTCCGCCGCTGTTTCGATCGACGAATAAAAAGCAGCCCTCTTGGGCTGCTTTTTTGCGGCCTTTTTCAGTTATGCCCCGGTGATGCGCGCTATATGCAGCGTCAGGCAGAGCAGTTCGTTCTGTCCCGCGTCAAAGCCCTTGTCGCGGCGGATCTGGTCGCATATCGCCTGCGCGCAGGCGTATGCCGTCGGGTATTTGGCGCGCACAGCGGGCAGCAGGTCGGCGTCGCGGTCGCCGTAATTCTGTCCGGCTGCGATGCGCCGCGCCAAAAATTTCAAATGCGCGACAAAACGGTAAAAGTCGATCGATTCCCTGTCCGGCTCGACGCCGCAGCGTGCGCGCACCAGCGCGAACACCTGCTGCAGCAGGCAGGTCATGTCGTAAACCTCGGGCAGCTCGCCGCCGACCACCGCGTTGACAAAGTGCATCGCGATGAATCCGGCTTCATCCTCCGGGAACGATACGCCGGTTTCCTCCCGGATGGTTTCGACCGCCATGCAGCCCGCCTGATATTCCTCGGGATAGAACTGCTGGATGTCCCACAAAAGCGGGTTGTCAAGCGCGATCCCCTGCCGCTGCCGCTCGAGCGCGGCCGAGATATGGTCGGGCAGCGTGACATAGATACTGTCCGACAGCGTCGCGCCCAGCATGTGCTTGGCGCGGTCGATGATGCGCTCGGCCAGCAGGAAGTGCGTCAGCGGGATGCTGGTCAGCAGCTGCTGGAACCGGTCGGACAGCTGACCGGCGTGCAGGTTAAACCGCTTTTCGATCTTGTCGGCGGGCGCCTCGTCCCCTGCGCGCCGCCCAAAGGCCAGCCCGCGCCCCATCAGCACGGTTTCCGCGCCGGCCTCGTCCCGCGCGATCACTACATTATTATTCAGCACTTTTTCAATGCGCATGGGCGGCCTCCTTGCTGCCGTCCGGCGGGCAAAGCGCGTCGAGCACCGCGCGCGCCTGCCGCACCGCGTCCCCGTCGCACCGCCAAAGCGTAAATTCGTCCATGCCGGGCAGTCCCATCGGCACGCCCGTGCGGCGGAAGACCATACCGCTCCCCAGCGTGCGCTTGGCGGACAGGTGGAAGGCGTCCGTGCGGATGCTCGGCTGCAGATCACGGATTACCTGCGCATTTACGCCCGCACCGACCAGAATCTGCGGCCTGCCGCCCGCGGCCTCGACCAGCCGCGTCAGCAGCGGCGCACCTTCGACGCAGCTTGCCTGCTGTCCCGAGGTCAGGATGGTGTCCACGCCCAGCCGTCTGGCGGCCTCGAGCGCCTCAAACGGGTCGCGGCACACGTCGAAAGCGCGGTGCAGCGTCACGCCGCAGCCGCCCGCAAGGTCGATCAGCCCGGCCATGCGGTCTTCGTCCAGCGTACCGTCCGGCCGCAAAAGGCCAATGACCACGCCATCCGCGCCCAGCGCGGCAAAACGGCGCACCTGTCGCCGCAGAAGTTCATATTCTTCGTCTGAATACAGGAAATCGCCGAACCGCGGCCGCAGCAGCACGCGGACCGGGATATCCGTCCGCTCACGCACCATGCAAAACAGGTCCTCATCCGGCGACGTGCCGCCGATGACCAGATTGGCGCACAGCTCGAGCCGCGTCGCGCCGCTGCGCGCGGCGGTTTCCGCCGAATCGACCGAATCGACACATACTTCCAGTACCCGTGCCATGCTGCAATCCCCCCTTGCGTGTCTGATATTGCCATCAGTATACCATGCGGATGCCGCGCCGGTCAACTTGGGCGCGTTTGCCGTCGCTAATAACCTGCAAAAAAACGCAAAGGCTGCGTATGGTTCTTGCTTTTTCAGCAGCAAGCGGCTATAATCGCTATATCAAGGTCCTATTACGTATTTTTATAGGTCTGTTTGATGATTTGAAAAAGAACAAAAAGATCGGAGGCGCACCATGCGCATCATTATTGTAGGCTGCGGCAAGGTCGGCACGGCGCTGGCCGAGCAGCTCTCGACCGAGGGACATGAGCTGACCCTGGTCGACCTGTCCGAGCGGCGGCTGACCGAGCTGACCAACATGCTCGACCTGACCTCGGTGACCGGCAGCGGCACCAGCTACCATGTGCTCGAGGAGGCCGGCGTGCGGGATACCGACTTGCTGATCGCGGTCACCACGCACGACGAGATCAACCTGCTTTCCTGCCTGATCGCCAGCAAGGCGGCGGGCTGTCATACGATCGCGCGCGTGCGCGATCCGGAATATGTATCCGAAATCGGCTTTATCCGCGACGAACTCGGCCTGTCCATGGTCATCAACCCTGAGCTGTCGACCGCGCGCGTCGTTTCGCGCCTGATCCGCTTCCCCTCCGCGATTGACGTAAGCACCTTCGCCAAGGGGCGTATCGAGCTGCTTGATATCCGCATCCCGGAGGGTTCGCGGCTGGACGGCATGGCGGTCTGCGAGGTCAATCCCCTGCTGCGCTGCAACGTGCTGCTGAGCATGGTGCGCCGTGATGGACAGACTTTTATCCCCAAGGGCGACTTTATCCTGCGGGAGGGCGACGATATCACGGTTATCATCCCGCCTGCTGAACAGTCCGACTTTTTCCGCCAGATGGGCGTGGCCAACGACCATATTCGTTCGGCCATGCTGATTGGCGGCGGCAAGATTTCCTTTTTCCTGGCAAAACTGCTGCTGTCCTCGGGTATTTCGGTCAAGATCATCGAAAACCGGCTGGAGCGCTGCGAAGTGCTCAGCGAGCTGCTGCCCGGCGCGACCATTATCCACGGCGACGGCACCGACCGCGACCTGCTTGACGAGGAGGGTCTGGCGCACTGTGAGGCATTCTGCGCGCTGACCGGCATGGACGAGGAGAATATCCTGCTGTCCCTGCACGCGGGCCGTCATTCCAAGGCCAAGCTGTTTACAAAGGTCAACCGCGTAAACTTTGAGGAAGTCATCGGCAGCCTGCCCATCGGCACGGTTATCCGTCCCAAGCAGACGACGGCTGAGCTGATCGGCCAGTACACCCGCGCGATGCAGAATTCGATGGGCTCAAATGTCGAAACGCTGCACCAGCTGGGCGGCGGCGCGGAGGCGCTTGAATTCCGCGTGGCGGCGCACGACCTGACAGGCGTGCCGCTGCAGGATATGCCCATCCGCCCGGATGTGCTGCTGTGCTGCATCAACCGCAAGGGCCGCCGCATCATTCCGCGCGGCCGCGACGTGCTGCGTGAGGGGGACACCGTTATTGTCGTTTCCACCCGCCGCGGCATGAACGACCTGCAGGATATTTTCCAGACCGACCGCACGGAGGGTGCCCAATCATGAATCATGCAATGGTGCGCTACCTGATCGGCTGGATGCTGGGCGTGGAATCGCTGTTCCTGCTGCTGCCCGCGCTGACCGCGATCCTGTATCGGGAGCATGTCGTGCTGGCTTATCTGGGTACGGCGCTGATCTGTCTGGCGCTGGCCGCGTTGTTCTGTCATAAAAAACCGGCAAACACCCGGTTTTATGCCCGCGAGGGGTTCGTGACCGTCGCGCTGTGCTGGATCGTGCTTGCGCTGACCGGTGCGTTGCCTTTTATGTTCAGCGGCGAGATCCCCTTTTTTGTGGACGCCATGTTCGAGACGATCTCGGGCTTTACCACCACGGGCGCGACCATCCTGAGCGATGTGGAAGCGCTGTCGCACGCGTCGCTCTTGTGGCGCAGCCTGACCCACTGGGTCGGCGGCATGGGCGTTCTGGTGTTCATGCTGATCGTGCTGCCGCTTGCCGGCGGCCAGACCATCCATCTGATGCGCGCGGAAAGCCCGGGCCCGTCGGTCAGCAAGCTGTCGCCCCACCTGCGCGACACCGCGATGATCCTGTACGCGATCTATTTCGGCATCACCCTGCTCGAGGTTGTGCTGCTGCTCGTCGGCGGCATGCCGCTGTTTGACGCGATCTGTACTTCGATGGCGACCGCCGGCACAGGCGGCTTCGGCATCTGGAACACCTCGATCGCGCATTATGACAGCTTTTATCTGCAAGGGGTCGTGACCATCTTCATGATCCTGTTCGGTATCAATTTCAGCGTGTATTTCCTGCTGCTGACACGGCGCTTCAAGGCCGCCTTCCGCATCGAGGAGGTGCGCGTTTATCTGGGCGTTATCATCGCATCGTCCATACTGATTGCTATTAATGTGCGGCCGATGTTTTCGAACTTTTTTGAAAGCCTGCATCATGCAGCGTTTCAGGTCGCGTCGATTATCACCACCACCGGCTTTTCCACCGTGGACTTCAACCAGTGGCCGGCGTTCAGCAAAGCCCTGCTTGTGCTGCTGATGTTCATAGGTGCATGTGCCGGTTCGACCGGCGGCGGCATGAAATGCTCGCGCATCCTGCTGATGTGCAAGTCGATCCGCAAGGAGATGCAGTTCCTCATCCATCCGCGCGCGGTGCGCGTCAACAAGATGGACGGCCGCCGCGTGCAGCACGAGGTCATGCGCTCGGTCAACGTGTTTATGATCGCATATCTGCTGCTGTTTATCCTGTCGGTGCTGCTGCTGTCGATCTCCAGTGAGGATCTGGTCACCAACTTCACCGCAGTTGCCGCGACGCTCAACAACGTCGGCCCCGGCCTTGAATTGGTCGGCCCTGCGGCGAACTTCGGCTTTTTCACCCCGCTGAGCAAGATCGTTTTGATGTTCGACATGCTCGCGGGCCGTCTTGAGGTATTCCCCATGCTGCTGCTGTTCGCCCCGGCGACTTGGCAGCGCGAAAAGTAATCCCATTCCGGCGGATACAAAAAGGGAGGGAAACCATCCGGTTCCCCTCCTTTTTCCCTGTTTTGCTGCGCTTAGCCCTGCCGGCGCTTGAAATCCAGATAGCCCTGCAGGATCAGGCCGGCGGCGACCGCGTCGACCGTCTGCCGGTGCTTTTTCATCTTCTTGCCCGACTGGTGCAGGATCTCGTGCGCCGCGACCGTCGTGCGCCGCTCGTCCCAGAGCGTGACTGGCAGGCCGGTGCGTTCCCGCAGCGTTTCGGCCAGCTTTTCGCACTTTTCCGCGCGCGGTCCGGCCGTGCCGTCCATGTTTTTCGGCCAGCCCAGCACGATCTCCTCGATCTTGTTCTGCCCGATGAAGTCGACCAGCTTGTCCACCAGCTTGTCGTAATTCCATTCGTGGATAACGCTCGGCGAACCGGCCAGAAAGCCCGACGGGTCGGAAACCGACAGCCCGGTGCGCGCGTCGCCGTAGTCAATGCCCAAAATACGCATGTAAATACTCCTATATCTTGTGTATTAAGCTAAGTATATCACAAAAACGCAAAAAAACCAGCACATTTTTTTGAAAAACCCTTGACCGCCGGTTTTCCCCATGCTATACTTTAAGAACCTATGCAGGTTCTTTTTTTGCGCCCATTTTTCGTGTGTCTCGGAATTTGGGCCCGGAACACTGGCAAAGGGAGGCAAATTGTCCCACGCCCGGCCAAAGGGGTCGGGGAAGGGACGGAAATTAAAAGGAGGTGCCGTTATTTATGCGCGTGAAGATTACGCTGGCCTGCACTGAGTGCAAGCAAAGAAACTATGACACGAACAAGAACAAGAAGAACAACCCGGACCGTCTGGAAATGAACAAGTACTGCCGTTTCTGCCGGAAGCACACGCTGCACCGCGAGACGAAGTAAGAGAAAGGAAGTTGCTTCATGGCTGAAGAAACCAAGGCGAAAAAGCCCGGCTTCTTTGCGCGTATCGGCAAGTGGTTCCGCGAGCTGAAGAGCGAGTGCCGCAAGATCGTGTGGCCGACCCGCCAGCAGACGGTGAACAATACGCTGGTCGTGATCGCATGCGTGATCATGGTTGGCATCTTCATCTGGGTGCTTGATATCGTATTCGGTTTCGGTGTCCAGACGCTGCTCAACGCTTTCGCCGCCTAAAAGGAGGCACTGAATGTCAGACGCTGCAAAATGGTATGTGGTACACACATACTCCGGCTACGAAAACAAAGTAGCCTCTTCGATCGAGAAAGCGGTCGAAAACCGCAAGCTGCATGACCTGATCCAAGCCGTCAACATCCCGACCGAAACGGTCACGGAAGTCAAGGACGGCAAAAGCCGCGAGGTCGAGCGCAAGCTCTTCCCGGGCTATGTGCTCGTCAAGATGGTCATGACCGACGAAACCTGGTATCTGGTTCGCAATACCCGCGGCTGCACCGGTTTTGTTGGACAGGACAAGTCTGGCGGCTCCCGCCCGATCCCGCTGACCGACGACGAGATCGCCGCGATGGGCGTGGAAAAGCGCGAGATCGAAGTCAACTACGCCGCAGGCGACAGCGTGCGCGTGATTGACGGCGCGCTGGCCGGCTTCATCGGCGTGGTATCGTCCGTCGAGCCGGACAAGAACAAGGTAAACGTCACGGTTTCCATGTTCGGCCGCGAGACCCCGGTCGAGCTCGAGCTCGATCAGGTCGAAACGCTCGACGAATAACTGCAGAAGCCGAGCTTCTGCATATAGGGGGTATCCGATACCCCCTATATACGAAAACAAGTTCCGAGGAAACTTGTTTTCGATACCCCCGGTTTCGCCGCACGGGCGGCGGGTCGGGGTCAAAATCCGAGGCACGTGTCCCCGGATTTTGGAATAAAACGTCGCTTCGCTCCCGTTGGAGCGCGGCAAGTGGGAGGACAGCCATATTGTCCGCCAATCACCACATTTATTGAAGGAGGAACCTTTCAACATGGCACAGAAAGTAGTAGGTTATATCAAGCTCCAGATCCCCGCAGGCAAGGCAACCCCGGCTCCCCCGGTAGGCCCGGCCCTCGGCCAGCACGGCGTGAACATCATGTCGTTCACCAAGGAGTTCAATGAGCGCACCAAGAACGACGCGGGCATGATCATCCCGGTCGTTATCACGGTCTATGCCGACCGTTCGTTCAGCTTCGTCACCAAGACCCCCCCGGCGCCGGTCCTGATCAAGAAGGCCTGCGGCATCGAGTCCGGTTCGGCTGTTCCGAACAGGACCAAGGTCGCAAAGCTGTCCAAGGCTGACTGCCAGAAGATCGCGGAGACCAAGATGCCCGACCTGAACGCTGCTTCCTTGGAAGCTGCGATGAGCATGATCGCGGGCACCGCTCGTTCGATGGGCATCACTGTCGAAGAGTAAGTTTTAAGTAAGCTGAATGGATTTTGACCGCGCTTTTTGCAGGCGCCGGTCAAAGTGGGAGGGTTAGGTTTAGCCTATTCCCGCATTACCACTTAAGGAGGATTTATTGTGCATAAAGGTAAAAAGTATGTAGACAGCGCAAAGACCATCGACCGCTCCAAGCTGTACGATCCGGCAGAGGCGCTTTCCACCGTTATTTCGACCGCTAAGGCCAAGTTCGACGAGACCATTGAGCTGCACGTCAAGCTGGGCGTTGACTCCCGTCACGCTGACCAGCAGGTGCGCGGCGCGATCGTCCTGCCGCACGGCACCGGCAAGAACGTCCGCGTAGCGGTGTTCGCCAAGGGCCCGAAGGCTGACGAGGCGCTGGCTGCCGGCGCGGACATCGTTGGCGCTGAGGACCTGATGGAGCGCATCCAGAAGGAGAACTTCTTCGAGTTCGACGTTGTTATCGCTACCCCGGACATGATGGGTATCGTTGGCCGTCTGGGCCGCGTGCTCGGTCCTAAGGGCCTGATGCCGAACCCGAAGGCTGGTACCGTTTCGATGGACGTTGCCAAGGCTGTTCAGGAGTCCAAGGCTGGTAAGATCGAGTACCGTCTGGACAAGACCAACATCATCCACTGCCCGATCGGCAAGGCTTCCTTCGGTGCTGAGAAGCTGCAGGACAACTTCGACGCGCTGATGGGTGCGATCATCAAGGCTAAGCCGGCCGCTGCCAAGGGCCAGTACGTCCGCTCCTGCGTGGTTGCTTCCACCATGGGCCCGGGCGTCAAGGTTAACGCTGCTAAGCTGATGGGCTAATCCCCTCGGCTTACAAAAACCGATATCAAAACACGCCGGACAGTTGTCCGGCGTGTTTTTTGCGTTCGCGCTTGCGATTTTGACACAAGAAAGGGGCATGGCCTTCCGCCATGCCCCTTTTGCCGCCGTGGATAAACACGGCCGGAATCATCACATCATACGGTAAACCGTTACAATCGCCTGCTCGCGGGTAAACATGCCCTGCGGGTCAAAGGTGGTGTCGCCCGTGCCGTTCATAATGCCGGCGCCGACAACATAGTTGATGCCTTCGTGTGCCCACGAGGAGATCTGCGAAGCATCCGACCAGTTGTTATTCGATTCGCTGCCGGGCAGACCGATCGTCTTGGCCGCACCCATCAGGATCTTGGCCGCCTGCTCACGTGTCAGGCTCTCGTTCGGGCTGAACTTATTGTTGCCTACGCCATCGACAATGCCGAAGCGATAGCAGTTGATAACGCCCTCGTCCCACGTATCGGTCAGCGCCGCGCGCGCGTCGTTATACGAAATGCCGGTGGCATAGAGCGCGCCGCTGTAATCTTCCATCTTCTGCCGCAGCATCGCGTCGATGATCTGGCAGAACTCCTTGCGGGTGATGTTGCGCTGATAGCCGTTTTGCAGGTCGCTCGGCACGATGCCGGCCGAGATCGCGCTGCTGATGTCAGCTGCCGCCCAATCGGACTGAATGTCAAAATTGCGCGGCTGGATGCCCTTGGGCAGCGTGCCCGAGGTGTAATCCACAATATGCAGTACGTTGGTCAGGTAACGTCCTGCACTGTGTACAGTCGAGCCGCCAACGCTCAGGAAGGTAGACGCACCGCCGTCAAGTGCCATGGCATCGACTGCGCCCAGCCCCTTCAGATAATTGGCAATGCTGCGCATCGACGCGCTGGAGGCGCTGCCCAGTACTAGACGGCCGTCGCCCATGATCGCGGCAAACGAGCGCGAGGAGACATAGTCCGGGGACTGCTTGGGATCGGTAAAGTCGCTGTTCTGGTCGCATACATTGACGCCGTCCTTGAGCAGCAGCGGGCCTGCGCCCACGCCGTTGACGATATTCGTCCACTCGGATGCGCTGTCATGCTGCGGCGTGTAAACCGTCTCGCGGATCGCCGGGTTGCCGACCTGCGGCTCGAGGAAATACTTGACCATGTTGTTCCATGCGTCCTGATTGATAACCAGCGCGGTCGTGCCCCAATTCAGCTTGGGCACCGTGCCGCCGGTTTGGATCTTGGTCACGACGCTGTCCTGCATGGTTACGATACGTGCGCCCGAAGCAACCGACAGTGCACGGCCGTACACCGGAGTGATCAGTGCAACGTTCCAGCTGTTGTTCGGCTGATAGGCGTTGACCGAGTAGGCGGTCACTGTTGCGCTGTCCTCGCCGCGGAACGCGATCTTGGTCTCGATCTTGACGCGGTCAATCAGCGGCGTGCCGTCCGCCGTGAAGGCGAGCGTCGGCTTTTCGCCGCCGCCGTTGACGACCTCGCCGCTCTGGATCACAGTCGCATAAACGGTCGCGCCGCCGGAATATGCGTCAAAATAGCCGCCGTTGATCGATGCGGCAACCGTTTTGCCGCCTTCGGCTGCCTTTGCGCTGACGTGGCTGGTCGCGGCCTGTGTCTGGAACAGGCGGCCGTTTGCGAGCGTTACCTCGCCGGTGCGCCCCGCACCCATTTCAAAATAGACCATTGTGCCGCCCAGCCCAAAACTGGTCTGCTGCGTGCTGCCTGCGGCAAATGCCGGCGCAGGAAGCAGACATAGCAAGGCAAGCATGGCGCTTGCCGCACGATAAAAGAACTTTCGCATGGAATGCCTCCTTTGGAATATTTCAAGCTCAGTTTAACATATTATGATGAATTGCACAATATCAGATGGAAAATTCTTTGTTAAATTGGATTATTTGTCAAAGTTGTATGGACAAGAAAGTTTTCGCAAAAAGGATGATATTTTGGCTTGACAATATCATTGATTTTCGATATAATATATGAGCTTGGTCAAAGACAGCAGGCAGCCGCATGGCTTTAAAGGCGTTTTCCGCCGCCCGCCGAGGTCAACACGGAACGGCTTTTCATAGCCGTCATTTATGATGTTTTCTGTGTACCCTCCCTGTGTCTTTGCACCGGGAGGGTACTTTTATTTTCATAGGAGGTGAAAAAGATGCCGAATGCAAAGGTTCTGGAAGAAAAGAAGGCTCTGGTTGCGTCTCTGGTAGAGAAGATCCAGAATTCTCCCGCCGGCGTGCTGGTGGATTACAAGGGCATCAACGTCGAGGATGATACCAAGCTGCGCCGTCAGCTGCGTGAAGCAGGCGTTGAGTATATGGTCATCAAGAACACCCTGATCCGCTTTGCGGCCAAGGAGCTGGGCTTTGACGCTCTGGAGGAGCACCTGAACGGTACGTCCGCACTGGCGATCTCCACCACGGACGACGTGATCGCGCCGGCCAAGATCTTGGGCGACTTCGCTAAGACCCACGAGAACTTCGTGATCAAGGCTGGTTACCTCGAGGGTAAGGTCATCGACGCGGACGAGGTCAAGAAGCTGGCCAACATGCCCAGCAAGGAAGTCCTCATCGCGCAGGTTCTGTACAGCTTCAATTTCCCCATTATGCAGCTTGCTATTGCTTGCGACGCTATTGTTAAGAAGGCGGAGGGCAATGAGGAAATGAAGGTTGCCGAGCTGGTTGCCGCTAAGGCTCCGGCTGCGGAAGAGACTGCTGAAGGAGCACCCGCTGCGGAATAAGTCCGCACAAAAACACACATAAAAATATTTGAAAAAATGGAGGTTTAATCCCATGACTGTTGCTGAGATTATGGAAGCTGTAAAAGAGCTCAAGGTTATGGAGCTCTCTGAGCTGGTAAAGGCTCTGGAAGAAGAATTCGGCGTATCCGCTACCCCGGTTGCGGTAGCTGGTGTTGCTGGTGGCGCTGGCGAGGCTGCTGCTGCTGACGCTAAGACCGATTTCGACGTTGTTCTGGTTGAGGCTGGCTCCTCCAAGATCAACGTTATCAAGGTTGTTCGTGAGATCACCGGCCTGGGCCTGAAGGAGGCTAAGGAGAAGGTTGACTCCGCTCCGCAGACCATCAAGGAAGCTGCTCCGGAAGCTGAGGCTAACGAGATCAAGGAGAAGCTCGAGGCTGCTGGCGCGAAGGTCGAGCTCAAGTAAGAGACCTTGCGGTCTTTCGATTGAAACTACAGTTTCAATCGAGTTAGATGTATCGAAAAGCCGGGCAAAGCTCGACTTTCCGATGCCGCTCACAGAGCGGCTGCATGACGCGCGCTGCGGCGCGAAAAATTTTCAAGTAAGCTGCGGCAGGTATTGCTTTTGCGATACCTGCCGTTTCTTTTGCCGCCCTGCGGGGCGGTATCTGACTGAAATAGGGGAATGAAGCCCAATATGCGATCGTTTTTGTCCCAAGTGGGCGCATTTGTGCGGCGCGAGGCCGTGCTGACCATCGCCTTTGTCTGCGCCCTGCTTTTCCATGCTGGCTGTGCCGCCCGACGCGGCCTATGCCGGCTATATCGACCTGCGCGTGCTGTGCCTGCTGTTCTGCCTGATGGCAGTCGTGGCGGGCTTGCAGCAGTGCAGCCTGTTCGCGGTGCTCGCCCAGTGGCTGCTGACCGGCCGCAAACAGCTGCGCCTGCTCTATCTCGCGCTCGTGCTGCTGCCGTTTTTCTGCTCCATGCTGATCACGAATGATGTGGCGCTTTTGACTTTCGTGCCGTTTACCGTGCTGGTGCTCAGCCATATCAGCCGCCCGGGCGCGCTCATCCGCATTGTCGTGCTGCAGACGCTGGCCGCCAACCTCGGCAGCATGGCGACGCCGGTCGGCAATCCGCAGAACCTGTTCCTGTGCTCATATTACGGGCTGTCCTTCGGCGCGTTCCTGCGCGTCGTGCTGCCGCTGACGCTGGTCAGCCTGCTGGCGCTGTCCGTCGCCACGCTGTGGACAAAGGGCGAGACCATCGAAATCACCTTCCCGTCGCGCGCGCACATCGTCCGGCCGCGGTTGTTTGCGCTGCTGTGCGGCCTGTTCGTGCTGTGCCTGCTGTCGGTCGTCCATGTGCTGCATTACGGTATCCTGACCGCGATCGTGGTGCTCTGCCTTGCACTGTTTGCGCGCGGTCTGTTTGCCCGCGTTGACTATCTGCTGCTGCTGACCTTTGTCTGCTTTTTCGTTTTTGCGGGCAACATGGGCCGCATTGACGCAGTGCGCGCCGCGCTTGAGCATCTGCTCAGTGCGAGCACCTACTGGACGAGCGTGCTGGCCAGTCAGGTCATCAGCAATGTGCCCGCCGCTGTGCTGCTCTCGGGCTTTACCGACCAGTGGCAGGCGCTGCTCGCGGGCGTGAACGTGGGCGGGCTGGGCACGCCGATCGCGTCGCTTGCCAGCCTGATCTCACTCAAACTGTACTTACGCGACGAGCATGCCTCGCTGCCGCGCTATCTGGGCGCGTTTACCGTTGCCAACGTCGCGGGGCTGCTGCTGTTGTCCGGTGCGGCCTTCCTGTTTGGCTGCACGGGCTGATGAATATGACAGACAGAAAAAAGCCTGCTTTCGCAGGCTTTTTTGTTTCCCAATAGGGTTTAGTTGAACGCTTCGTCGTCGCGTTCTTCGAACATCCGGTGCACCCGCGCGCGCAGTTCGGGGTAGCCGTCAAGCTGCGGGTCTGCCGCGAGGATTTGCTCGGCCTCCTCGCGCGCGTGCTGCATAAGCGCAAGGTCGGCGGCGAGGTCAGCGACGTGCAGCGCGGGCAGACCGTGCTGCCGTCTGCCGAAAAAGTCGCCTGGGCCGCGCTGTGCAAGGTCGGCGCGCGCAACCTCAAAGCCGTCGTTGGTTTTGCACAGGATTTTCAGTCGTTCGCGCGCGGTCTGCCCCTTGTCCGCGCCGAAGAAGATGCAATACGACTGCCGCTTGCCGCGTCCGACGCGGCCGCGCAGCTGGTGCAGTTGGGACAGGCCGAAGCGGTCGGCATCTTCGACGACCATCAGGTTGGCGTTCGGCACGTCCACGCCGACCTCGATGACGGTCGTTGCGACCAGAATATCGTACTCTTTTGCCGCGAACGCCTGCATGACGCGCTCCTTGTCCGCATTTTTCATGCGGCCGTGCAGCACAGCAACGCGCCGGTGCGGCAGCGCTTTTTGCAGATCGACCGCGTGCTGTTCGGCGCTTTTCAGCTCGAGTTCGCCTTCTTCCACCAGCGGACAGACGACATACACCTGTCCCCCCTCCTCGATTTGCTTGTCGATGAAGGCGGTGATGCGTCGGCGCATGTTCTGGCCGACGGCATAGGTTTCGACCGACTGACGGCCGGGCGGCAGCTCGTCGAGCACGGACACGTCGAGGTCGCCGTACATAATGAGCGCAAGCGTGCGCGGGATGGGCGTTGCCGACATGACGAGCACGTGCGGTGCTTCGCCCTTGCCCGCGAGCGCGGCGCGCTGCGCCACGCCGAAGCGGTGCTGTTCGTCAGCCACGACCGCGCCCAGCCGGTGGAAGGAGACGCTTTGCTGGATGAGCGCGTGTGTGCCGACCACGACCTGCGCCTGCCCGCTTTCGATTGCCGCAAGCGCCGCGCGTTTTTGCGCCGCGCCCATCGAGCCGGTCAGCAGCGTGCAGGTGACGCCGAGCTTTTCCAGCAACGGCGCGAGCGTTTCCGCGTGCTGCGCCGCGAGGATCTCGGTCGGCGCCATGAAGGCGGCCTGATAGCCGTTCTGCGCGGCCAGCGCGCACAATGCGGCGGCGACTACGGTCTTACCCGAGCCGACGTCGCCCTGCACCAACCGGTTCATCGGGCGGCCGGAGGCGCAGTCCGCCGCGATCTCGTCGATCGCGCGGCGCTGCGCGCCCGTCGGCGCAAAGGGCAATGCCGCGAGGTAGTCGGCAAGCCCCGCGGCCGAAAAGACAAAGCCATGATCCGCCCGTCGGCGTTCTTTCAGCTGTTGTAGGCCGCAGCAGAGCAGGAATAGCTCTTCGAACACCATGCGGCGGCGCGCCTGCTGCACGTCGGCGGTGGTCTGCGGCCGGTGGATGGCGGCGAGCGCGTCGGCCGCGTCCGGCAGGTCGTACTTCGCGCGCAGCATCTCGGGCAGCGGGTCGGGCCAGTCGCCCGGCACGGCGTCCAATGCTGCTTCGGTCACGCGCGCGAGATCGCGTTGGGTCAGCCCGGCGGTCAGCGGGTAAACCGGCACGATGCGGCCGGGATGCTCGTCCCCTGCTGCGATCTTCTCGGCCTGCGGCGAAACCAGCATGGGCATGCGGCCGCTCAGCTGCACGCGGCCGTAGAACAGGTACTCCTGCCCGACGTGCACGAGCGCCGCGGCATAGGGGTTGTTGAACCACGTGACATGCAGCGAGCCGGTCTCGTCAAAGATCGTGCACTTGACGAGCGTCAGCCCCTTGCGGATGCGGTTTACCTTGGGTTCGGTGCCGACAACCGCGCGGATGGCGTACTTGCCGTCCTCGTCGATGTCCGCGATGCGGGTGAGCACCGTCCTGTCCTCATAGTCGCGCGGATAGGTCTCAAGCGCGTCGCGCAGCGTGCGGATATGCAGTTTTTCCAGCAGGGCGGCCTTTTTCGGGCCGACGCCCTTGACAAAGCGGATGCTGTCCTCGAGTGCGGGCATGGCTCCTCCTTCGGCGTCGCCTCGTTTGAAACCACGGTTTCAAACGAATAGGGCGCAAAAAAGTTCCGATGAACGAAACTTTTTTTGCTTTACAAAGTATAAAAACCGAGATACACGGCCCAGGCCGCATTCTCTTGACCTGCGGCCAATTCACCTTGTGCTCCCGGTTTTTATGCAAATTGCAGCGCGCCGCAATTTGCTGTCAGATGCGCGCAGCGGCGCGGTGGCCTCGATCGAAACTGTAGTTTCGATCGAAGTATTTTAGTATTCGCGATAAACGGCCTTGACCACGCCGAGGATCTGGCAGCCTGTGCCGTTGATCGGCGGGTAGGCCGGGTTCTCGGGCATCAGCCACACGCCGTCCGACGTGATATTGAGCGTTTTGCAGGTCGCCTCGTCCTCCAAAAGGGCGATGACGATGTCGCCATTGCGCGCGGCGGCGTCCTGACGGACGATGACAAGGTCGTCATCCATGATGCCCACGCCAATCATCGAATCGCCGCGGATGCGCAGTGCGTAGTATTCGCCACCGCCGGCTGCCGGTTCAAACGGCACATAGCCGACATGCTCCTCAACCGCGAGGATCGGCATACCGGCGGTAACGCGGCCGAGGATTGGCACGCGCGGCACCATCGACGGGCCGGAGACCGGCGTCAGTGTACGGGATTTGTGTTCGCTCGGCTCTAGATAGCCTGCCTCCTGCAATTTTTTCAGGTGGGCGTGTACGGTCGAGGGCGAGCGCAGGTTCATTTCCGCGCAGATCTCGCGCACCGAGGGCGGATAACCATGCTCGAGCGAGAAGGTGCTGATATAGTCGAGGATCCGCTGCTGCTTGGCGGAGATAGGTTTCATATGGGAGCACTCCTTATGGTGTTCCTCTGGAACATCCGTTCGTGTTTTCTCTATTATACCCTAAATCCGGCAGGAAAGCAAACATTTGTTTGGCAAAATTCCCGCCCGGTTGAAAAAATCGGCAAAACAGTGCAATTTTCCACACAGGAACGGGCGTTTTGACGGAAGTTTCGCAAAAAAGTTGTCTCTTTGCTTGTATTTGGAGCCGATCTGTTATATCATATAGAAAGCAAATGATTGCAGGGAGGGGTTTCTATGACGATCAAGACCGATCTCGGATATATCGAAATCACAAACGAGGTGCTGGCCGGTATCGCGGGCTATGCTGCGTCCTCGTGTTTCGGCGTCAAGGGCATGACCATCCGTTCCATGTCGGACGGACTGGCGCATCTGCTCGGGCGCGACAGCCAGTCGCGCGGCGTCAAGGTCACGGAAGCGCCGGACGGCGGCGTGAATATCGACCTGCACATCGCGGTCGAACACGGCGTGAATATCGCGACCGTGTGCCGCTCGATCATCGGCGAGGTGCGTTACCACGTCGAACGCCTGACCGGCGTGGACGTGAAGAACGTGGACATCTACGTCGAAAGCATCCGCGCGGACTGACGCGCGGCCAATACTTGATTTCGGGGAGAGTTATTGCAAATGGCAGAGCAGAAAATAAACGGTGCGCTGTTCCAATCCATGGTGATTGAGGGCGCGCTGGCCATTGCCGAAAAGAAAGAGCAGGTCAATGAGCTGAACGTGTTCCCGGTGCCGGACGGCGATACGGGCACCAACATGTCCATGACCATGGCCGCGGCGATGACCGAAATGGAAAAGCTGGCCGAGCCGACGCTCGCCAAGGCCGCGGATACCACGGCCTCCGCCCTGCTGCGCGGCGCGCGCGGCAACTCGGGCGTTATCCTGTCGCTGCTGTTCCGCGGCGCAGCCAAGCACCTGCATGAGGTAGAAGAAGCCGGCGGGCGCGAACTGGCGCTGGCGCTGCGCGAGGGCGTGGAAACCGCGTATAAGGCGGTCATGAAGCCCGCCGAGGGCACAATCCTGACCGTGTCGCGCGTATCCGCGCAGCACGCGGTCGAGGCCTGTCAGGCCGAGCCGGATCTGTCCGCCGAGCAGGTGCTTGAGGCGGTGCTCGAGCGCGGGCATCAGGCCCTTGAGGAAACCGTGCACCAGAACCCCGTGCTGGAAAAGGCGGGCGTGGTTGACGCGGGCGGCTTTGGCTACCTGACCATCCTCGAGGGCATGCTGGACGCGCTGCGCGGCATCCACAAGGAGCGCACCGCTGTCGAAGCGACCAAATCCGCCGCCGATTTCGGCGCGATCGCGGACGAGGATATCACCTTCACCTACTGCACCGAGTTCATCGCCGCGCGCAAGGACAAGGCGCGCAACGTCGGCCGCCTGCGGTCGATCCTGAACGACATCGGTGACAGCCTGGTTGTCGTCGAGGACGACGATATTATCAAGGTGCATGTACACACCGACCAGCCGAACAAGGCGCTCGAGGAGGGCCTGAAGTTCGGCCCGCTGCTGACCATCAAAATTGAGAACATGCGCGAGCAGCACACCGCCAAGGTGATCGAAGGCACGGCGGATGCACCGGCCGAGCGCGTGATCGTCCCGGCGGAGAAGAAATATGGCTTTGTTGCCGTTGCCGCGGGCGAGGGTCTGAAGAATGTGTTCACCGATCTGGGCGTTGACGCGGTCGTGCAGGGCGGCCAGACCATGAACCCCTCGACTGACGATATCGTGCGCGCGGTCGACTCCGTCCCGGCGGAGATCGTGTTCGTGCTGCCCAACAACAAGAACATCATTATGGCCGCTGAGCAGGCTGTGCACCTGTCCGAGGAGAAGAAGATCGTGGTCGTGCCGACCAAGACTATCCCGCAGGGCATTTCTGCCATGCTGGCTGTCGACCCGGACGGCGCGGACGAAGCTGCAATGGCCGCGGCGATGACCGACGCGGCGGCGAACGTGCGCAGCGGTCAGGTGACCTATGCCGCGCGCGACAGCGAGTTCGACGGCAAGAAGATCAAGCAGGGCGAGTACCTTTCCTTGAGCGAGGGTAAGCTGTGCGCGAGTGGGCGTGAAAGCTCGGTTATCAAGAAGCTTGTGCGCGAGATGGTGCGTGAGGACAGCGCGTTTGCGACCGTCATCTACGGCGAAGGCGTTTCCGCGGAGCAGGCTGCCGAGGTCGAGGCGCTGCTGCGCAAGGAGAACAAGGAGCTGGAGATCTCGGTGATCGACGGCGGCCAGCCGGTATATTACTATATCCTGTCTGTCGAATAAGCAGAACTGCATACAAAACCATACGCCCCCGGCGCTGTAAAAGCGCCGGGGGCGTTGTCATGTGGGGAGGGGCACGTTAAGCGTAGGCCGATACCGCCTCCGGCAGGGATTGATAGGCGTCGCTGTCGCGGAACACGGTTTTCATGTAGTCGGTAAACGCGCAGAACGCGACGGCGCGTTCGTCATTGGGGTAGCTTCCCGCCGTGTCATCGCCCGTGATAGCGTAGGTTCGTCCGTCTGCGGTGAAGGTGATGTCATACTCGGTCAGTGGTGTCATGCCGATCCGGGTGTCATCGGTGGACAGCTCTGCGGTCGTCATGGGGGTGGAATCGAGCTGGTCGAGGCTGTATTCGCGGATCTTGGCGTAGATTTCGGCGCGTGTTTCGTCCGGAACGGTAAGCGGGGCTTGCATGGTGGGCTGCCCGTCCGGGTCGACCATGTCCTTTTGCAGGATGCCTTTTTCCGTGTCATAAATGTTGGGCGCGAGCATGTCCACCCAGAAGATGAAACGGATGGAAAAGTCCTCCGGCATGGTCTCGGGCAGTTCGGTCGCCTACAGCTTGGTCTGTGCACCACAGCCGGTCAGCAGGCTGAGCAGCAGGAGAAAAACAGCGATTCGTTTCATGTCTCATCCCTCCTTTTACCCGGATAGACGCAGGAGATATGTGAAAGTTCCGCCCTGCGTCTTTCTTTTTGAGCAAACTTCCTGTACAATAGAAGCAGCAATGACTGAAAGGGGAAAGAGGTATGTCGATTCAGGAAATCTGCCGGGTCGCGGACTGCACGCGGCTGGGCGAAGGCTTATATTCGGTTACGATGCACGCGCCTGCGATCTGCGAGCAGACGCAGGTCGGCCAGTTTGTGCATATCGCGTGCGGCGAGGGCAATCTGCTGCGCCGTCCGATCTCGATCTGCGACTGGCAGGATGGTAATCTGCGCGTTGTGTTCCAAGTGAAGGGCGAGGGCACGAAGTGGCTTGCCGCCCGCAAGGCAGGGGACGAGCTGGATGTGCTCGGGCCGCTCGGCCACGGATTTGATACCAAGGCGCTCGGGGCAAAGCCCATCTTCATCGGCGGCGGCATCGGCGTGCCGCCCATGCTTGCGTGCGTCAAAAAGGCAGCGGGCGAGGGCGCGCAGCCGCGCGCCATCCTCGGCTTCCGGAATAAGCACGCCGTGATTCTCGAGGACGATTTCAAAGCGGTCTGCGAAGCGTTCGTCACGACCGACAACGGCTCGTATGCGCGCCATGGCTTTGTCACCGATGTGCTGAAGGAACTGGTTGCGGACGCGACCGGCGTTGCCGCCTGCGGCCCTAAGCCCATGCTCAAAGCCATCGCCGCGATTGCGGACGAGGCGGGCCTGCCCTGTCAGGTCTCGATGGAGGAGCGCATGGGCTGCGGCATCGGCGCGTGCCTGGTGTGCGCATGCGCGCTCAAGGCGGAAAACGGTGAAACCCGGTACGGCCACGTCTGCAAGGACGGCCCGGTGTTTGATGCAAAGGAGGTCGAATGGTAATGGCGGATTTACGCGTAAATTTCTGCGGCGTGGAGCTGAAAAACCCCATCACGACCGCATCCGGCACGTTCGGCTTCGGCCATGAGTACGGCGAGTTTTTTGACCTGTCCCTGCTGGGCGGCATCGGCGTCAAGGGTCTGACCCCGACCGAGCGCCTTGGCAACCCCGCGCCCCGCATCGCGGAGACCCCGGCGGGCATTTTGAACTGCGTCGGCCTGCAAAATCCGGGTATCGACCGCTTTATCGAGGAACAGATCCCCTTCCTGCGCCAGTACGACACCGCGATCATCGCAAACGTGTCGGGCAACACAGTCGAGGAATATGAGGGCATGGTCGAGAAGATCTCGGACGCGGACGTTGACCTGATCGAAATGAACATCTCCTGTCCGAACGTCAAGTGCGGCGGCATGGCCTTCGGCACGCGGCCGGACATGGTCGAGGAAGTCGTGTCGGCGGCGAAGAAAAAGGCGAAAAAGCCGCTGATCGTAAAGCTCAGCCCCAATGTGACCGACATCACCGAGATCGCGCGCGCCGCCGAGGCGGCAGGCGCGGACGCGCTCTCGCTCATCAACACGCTGCTCGGCATGCGCATCAACATTGAAACGAGAAAACCCATCCTGTCCAACGTGATGGGCGGCCTGTCCGGTCCTGCCGTGTTCCCGGTTGCGGTGCGCATGGTATATCAGGTACGCAAAGCGGTCTCCGTGCCGATTCTCGGCATGGGCGGCATCCGCACGGGCAAGGATATCGTCGAAATGCTGCTCGCGGGCGCGGACGCGATTGCGATGGGTACGGGCATGTTTGCCGATCCGATGGCGCCGGTCAAGGCGCTGCGTGAGCTGGAGGAATGGATGGACGCGCATGGTGTGAAGTCGGTCTCCGAGCTGTCCGGCGCGGTGGAGGTCTAAAGCATGACCACGGTTTACCTCATCCGCCACGCGGAGGCTGAGGGCAATGTCTACCGCCGCTGTCACGGGCAGTACGACAGCCTGCTTACGCCCCGCGCGTATGAGCAGCTGCCATATCTCGCAAAGCGGTTTGAAAATGTGCCGCTGGACGCGGTTTACGCGTCCGACCTGTTCCGCGCGCGCACGACGGCAAAGGCAGTCGCCGCGCCGCACGGCATGAACGTCGAAATCCGCCCGGTGCTGCGCGAGATTGACATGGGCGACTGGGAGGACATCCCGTGGGCGGAGTTGCCGCGCATCTGGCCGGAGGAATATGCGGTCTGGCGCGCGCGTCCGTGGGACGCGGTGCCGCCGCACGGCGAAAGCGTTATGCAGGCCGGACGGCGCATGCTGGACGGTGTGAGCCGTTTGGTTGCGGAGCACGAGGGGCAGCAAATCGCTGTTGTGACGCATGGCTCGGCTATCCGCGGCGCGCTGACCATCGCGCATGGCTTTGCGCCCGAGCAAATGGGCGAGATCGGCTGGGGCGACAACACCTGTGTGGCGAAATTTGAGTTTGACGGCCCGGATCAGATTGACGTTGTCTACGAAAACGACGCATCGCATCTGCCGCAGGAGCTGTCCACCTTTGCGTCCATCGGCTGGACGGACAACAAGGGCGTGCCGAACACACCGCAGATCTGGTTCCGTCGCGCCGATCCGCTGAACGAAGGTGACGCTGCTAAAATCGTCGCGTTCATGCGCGAGCTGCATAAAAACGCCTACGGTACGGACACGGGGCTTGACCCCGCCGTCTTGCTGGCGGATGTGGAGCGCGCGCAGCGTGTCAGCCCGCGCTCATGCTGCTTTGGCTGTCTGGAGGACGGCACACCCGTGGCGCTTGCCTACCTCAAAACGTGGTACGACGACGAGCCGGGCGTGGGTCTGGTCGGCGGGTTCTGCATCGATGCAAACTACCGCGGTCACGGTCTCAGCGGGCAGATTTTAGGGCAGGCGATCAGCGTGTACCGCATGCTGGGGAAAGACTACTTATGCGCGCATGTCGCGTCGGAGAACGCCCGCGCGCAGGGCTTCTATCACAAATTCGCGTTTGAGCAGCGCGGCGAATATCGGGACGAAAACGGCCTGCATTACCGCATGTTCAAGCGTATCTGTATCGATTGACGCACTTTGGAAGGGCATTCTACCGCTGGTAGAGCGCCCTTCTTCCGTCTGTCGGTTGCCCATGAGACGGCTTTCTGCCATGCTGAAAGCACACAAAGGAGGTGGGTGAAATGGATGCAAGGAATACAGGAGCGCTGATTGCTGCGCGGCGCAAGGCGCTGGGGCTGACGCAGAAGCAACTGGCCGAACGCCTGCTTGTGTCGGACAAGGCGGTCAGCAAGTGGGAGGTCGGCGCAAGCTACCCCGAGGTGACGCTGCTGCCGCCGCTGGCACAAATCCTCGGTCTGACGGTCGACGAGCTGCTCGCGGGCGAAGTGCGCGGCGAAGAACCACCGCCGGAGAATAACGCCGAAGCCGCCGCGCCGCAGGATGCAACGCCGGAAGAGGACGGCAGGCTGCACGGAAAGACTGCGGCGTTTTTGCCCGAGGCGTTCCTGCCGCCGCAGGACTATCTGGCCGACCGGCTGGGCAGCACGGACGACAAGCTGCTGCTCGCCGCCGCGGTGCTCATCCTCGCTGCGGTGTACTGCGGCCGTCCGTACGGCTGGCTGGCCGCTGTGCGCAATCTGGTGATCATTCTGGTGGTGTATATCGCGTTTCGCGTGTGGCATAGCAAGCAGCGCGGCCGTTTCGCTGTGCTTGGACTGGATACAGCAGTCAGCCGCCGCCGCGCGCTTCTGGCAGACCGACTGTTCGGCACGGTGTGGACAGTTGTGCTGCTGTGCGCGTTATATTTTACCGTGCTGTATGCGATGTTGGGAACAGAAAATGAGCTAGCCAAAATCGGCCGTTATCACGTGGTGCTGGACATGATCGAAATCCATGTCACGGGCGAAGCGGTTTGGTTCGGGGGCTGGTACGCATTCGCTTCTGTGCCGCTGTGTCTTGCGCTGGTCGGACTGTTCGCGCTGGCCTACCGCCGCATGACAATGGAAACCCGCTTCCGGCCGCTCGCGGTCGTGCTGCCTGTGCTGCCCTGCCTTGTCGGGGCAGGTGTGGTCGCCTGGCAGCGGGTGCAGACCGCATTGGCGAATATGCCGGACTATGGCGAAGCGCTGACGCCGTACAGTAAGCAGTATGCGTTCAAACAGATGATTGTGGACGCCGGACAGCGCATGTGCATTGGCGTCGGAATTGTGGTAGCCGTGCTTGTGGTCGCGCTGCTGGTGCTGTGGCGCGTGACGCACGGCCGCGTGCCGCTTGTGAGCGCGATTATGCTCGCGGTATATGCGCTCATCTGGCTGCCGTCCGGCGCGCTGTGGCTGGATATCGGCTATGAGAATTTTATCAATGTGGGCGGCACGGAGGATATCACCATCCAGCTGTTCGGGCTGATAATCCTGCTGGCGCTGACGGCGCTCAGCGCGGGGATCGCACTGTTTGCGGACAGCCTGCGGCGCAAAAAAGCATAAGCAGACAGAAAAAAGGCTTGGAACCGAGGTTCCAAGCCTTTTTCATTGCTTTTAGTAGATAACGACCGTCGTGCCGACCGGGATGTTGTTGTAGATCCACTTGATGTCGTTCTTGTACATACGCACGCAGCCGTGGGAAATCGGGTAGCCCGCGCTGAAGTCATACTCGGTGTCCGTGCCGGGGTAGCACAGGCGGGAGTGGAACGCGTAGCCCGTGCCGGGGTAGAAGCCGACGACCGGGCGCACGGTGTAGGTGCTGGTCGTCCAGCCGCCCGCGGACTTGTACGAAACCGTGGTCACGCCGGTCGGTGTCGGCGTGCTGGCCGCGCCCGTGCCGACGAGGAAGGACTTGATCAGCTTCCACTTGCCCTTGGAGCCTTGGAACACGTTAACGTGCTGATACGCGCGGTTGATCCAGCACAGGTACTGGGTCTTGCTCGAATAGCCCTTGGCGTTGATCCAGACTTCCTTCTCGTAGCTCTTATAGTCGTTGTTGATTGCGTAGGACGAGGTGTAGTTGCCGCGATAGGTCGAGGAGACAAGGTTCAGCACGCGGTTTACGTCGCGCTGGTAGTACCACTCGTCCGAATAGTTCTCGATCGGAACGGTCTTTTCGACATACAGCTCCTCGGTTTCACCGGTCGAGGGGTTGTCGTAGAGCAGCTTGAAGCCCATCGTGACGGACAGCTTCATATCCTTGGTGAAGGTGAAATCAGTCTTGATGCTCGAGGAGGCGCCCTCGGTCAGCTGGAAGCTGTCATTGCGGTAGTTCGCCATGGCCTTGCCATCCTTGTACCACTGTGCGACGCACACCTTGCTTTCGGAAACGCCGGAGACCGTTACCGTGGTGGTCAGCGAGCCGCCTGCCTTGACCTTGTCCGGTACGCTCATGGTGAGCGAAACGCCGGTCAGGCCTGCGTCAATATTTTCGACCATGGAGTCCGCCGTGATGGAAACGTTGCAGTCCACCGCGCGGATATCGACCGAACCGGCCTTGCCTTTGCCGTCGACCGTCGAGCCGACGCCGGCAACCAGCAGATTATCGACCGATTTATTGAGCGTCAGATGGTTGTTTTTCGCGCCGCCGTTGATGGCGACAGAGCCGACCGCACCATCGACCACGATCGTGTTGTCGCTGCCGGTGATGATAACAGTGTCAGCGCTGAACGAATAGAGGTTGATTGTCCGGTTGGATGCGACGATCTCTACCGTATCGGCTGCGCCGGCGTAATTGACCGTCCCGCCCTCGCCCGCAACGACCAGCGTGTCCACGGTGGAATTGCCGGCCAGGGAAACGTTCGCTGTGCCTGCGGGATCGAGCGCGAGCAGACCAAGCGAGCTGGCGTTGCTGAGGTTGACCTCGGCCGCTTCCGTGCCCTTGAGCGCCACGCGGTCATACGCCGTGACGGCGTCGAGGGTTACTTTCTGCGTGGGCGCGGAGAAGATCAGGTCGCCCGAAAGCGCCGTGTCCTCGATAACGGTTTCCGGCGCAGCAAAGATCGTGCCGCCGGTGATCGGCGCCGGGGATGCATCCTCGGTTTCGTTTTCCGCCTGCGATGCGATGATTTCATCCGCCACACGGGTGATCATCGTGACAAATTGGGCGCGGGTCAATGTGCTCTGCGGCTCGAGCGTCGTCGCGGTCATGCCGTTGACGATGCCTTCCGAAACCAACGCCGCCGCTGCCTGCTTTTGCGCAGCGGTCATTGAGCCGGTGTCGGTGAATGCGCTCAGCGCGTCTTCGCCTGCTTCCGCGCGGTTAAATACAAATGCGCTTGCAAACCACTCGAACGCCTCGGCGCGGGTGGCTGCGGTGTCAAAATTGCGGCTGTCGTTTTTGTCGATCAGGCCGAGATGGATCGCCTTGCCCAGATCCTCGGCGTACCAGGCGTTGGACGAGGTGCCGGTCAGGCCGCTCGTATCGTCTACAATCGTTGCGCCGAGTGCACGGTTCAGCATGACGAGCGCTTCCGAACGCTTGACGGCGTTGTTCGGCAGCATGCGGTCGTCCACGCCGTTGATCAGGCCCATTTCGACGGCGGTGTTCAGCGCGTCCTCCGCCCAGTGCCCCGCGATATCCGGGAAGGCAGGCTCGACAGGCTCTTCCGGTTCCTCCGGCTGGCCTTCGTCGGTCAGCGTCAGCGTGACGGGCAGCGTGCCCGCCGTGATGCGCGCGACATACAGCTTGGCGGTGTCGAGGTCGAGGCCACCGGGCAGCGTCAGCAGACCGTTTTCTGCGTCATAGGTAGCGGTTTCGCCGAGCGATTCGCCGTCGAGCGTGACGGTGAGCGTATCCTCCTCGGCAAGCGTCTCAAGCGCCGTCTGCGCGTCGCCCGACAGGGTCAGCTGTATGTAGGCGCCCGTTTCCGCTTCGGACAGACCAGCCTCGGCAGCCGTTACGTCGGCGCTTGTGAGCTGTACTGTGCCGTCCGTGTTCGTAATAGACAGTACGTTCGGCTGGGTCAGGAACGCCGCCAGATCATCCGGCACGTCTGCGCCCTCGGGAAGTGTAACGGTCAGCACTGTCCTTTCGTCGTTGAGCGCAAACACCGCGTCATACAGTTCCAGCTGCGCGAGCCGCCGCTCGGTCACGTTTTGCAGCCGGTCTGCCGTTTCTTCTGTCATAGTGTCCATGCCCTCTGGCAGCGTGACCGCAAAGGTCAGCGTACCGGCGGTGGTCTCCGCCGTCGTGACGGCGTCGCCGCCTGCGGCGAATGCTGTGGTAAGCAGCAGAATGGCGGCCAGCAGGCCGCTCAAAACGCGTTTTTTCAAGGTAGATTCCCCCTGTTCGGTAGTGATTCTATTGTACGGTCGTAAGACAGGAATTGTCAAGCCAAAGCGCGGTTTCAGTTTCGATACAATACTTGTTTTCCTTTCATTTCCTGACCATCCGTTCAGACGGTTTGCACCGCGATTTGGTTCCCATAGGGAGGTTTACAAGCGCTTTTTCTCATGCTATACTGATACTGGCATAGTATTATTGTATTATATATAGAGGAGGAACCGATCCATGCTTTGCAAGAACTGCGGCAGAGAGCTGCCCATCGCCGGCAAGTTCTGCCCATTCTGCGGCGCAACCATCGAGCAGACCGGTGTAAACGACGAAACCGCCGTATTCACCTCGCTGCCCGAGGAACTGAACGGGCCAATCGACCTGTCTGCGTTCGACGCCATCATGAAGGAGGACCATTTCGCGTCCGATTTGACCGATGGCGTGACCACGGGCGACCCGCTGGCCGCGACCGACCCGCATATCCCCACATCCGATGAACTGCCGCCTATCGACGTGCCGCCTGTGCACCGTGCATCCGGTACGCAGGGCGCATCCCGCAGCACGGGCGCGCAGCGTCCGAACAGCGCGCCGCGCACTACTTATTTTTCCGAGCCTGACCCGGACGACAGGCCGTACCGCAAGCCCTCCAAGGGCAAGCGCGGCGCGGTTGTCGCGCTGGTCGTCGTATTGGTGATCGCACTGATCGGCGGCGGCGTGTGGTTTTTCCTGTCCCGTCAGCCGGACGAAAACCTGACGCTGGCCGAAAAGTATTTTAACCGCGGCGACTTTGACAAGGCGCTCGAGTATTATCTCGCCGCGCAGGAGGAAGCCAAGGATCCGTCCTCGCTCGACGCGACGATCCAGCTGATCCGCGACTACCAGACCGCGCAGGAATACGTGGAAAACGGCCAGTATACCGAGGCGATCGCGTCGCTCAAGCAGCTGCAGAACCGTGTCACCGACCCGGATTCCGCGCTCTATACGGCGATCGAGGATCTGCTCGAGCAGGCGCAGAGCGCGCAGGCGGACGATGAGTTTGCCGCCGATATCGCCGAGATCGAAAGCTATCTGGCCGACAAGAAGTATGACGCGGCCGAGGCTAAGCTGGATTCTCTGGCGGCCGACGACACCCTGACAAGCGACCAGAAAAGCCAGATTGACGACCTGCGCCGCCAGCTGACCGAGGCGCAGGAGTCCGAGCAGAAGCAGCAGGAGAACGAACAGCAGAAGTCCGAAAAGCGCGACTCGTTCTCCAGCCGTATCGATGAGCTGGAGCAGAACGACCTGCAGATCGCATCCGCTGCCACGCAGGAGGATGAACTGGCGCTGACTGCAAGCTCGTTCGAGGCGTGGGATAACCTGCTGGTTGAAATGTACGACTATCTGGCGACCATCCTCAATGCCGACCAGTATGCGGCCGAGGAGGAGAGCTATAAGCAGTGGGTCGACGAGCGCGACTCCGGCGCGGCCAACGCCGCCAAGGAGAGCTCGGACGAGACTGCCGGCCAGCTCGCTTCGTACAGCTTCAAGCTCAGCTACACTAAGACACGCTGCTATAAGCTGCTTGATCTAATGTAAAACAGAAGAAAATCAGAAAAAAGTCACGGCCGACCGGCCGTGGCTTTTTTGTTTTACTGCGCCGCTTTGCCTCGGCAGAGTGAGAAAACCTTTGCACAGCGCAAAAGAAAAACTTGCGTACAAGCAGTTTGAACAATGCTAAAAAGTTGTTAAAATTGCTTTTTGTACGATCATACAAGTAGCGAGATTTGACAGACTTGCAAGTTTGGAGTAAAATATATTCATTATCAAAGAAAAAGAGAAAGGGGCGGGTCGGATTGAACAGTCAGCCGAATTATGTGAAGGAGGAACTGCTGCATGAGCTGAGCGAAAGCTTCCGGCTCAACAGCCGCATCCCGCCTGAATTATATACCCGCTACCGCATCAAGCGCGGCCTGCGCAACACGGACGGCACAGGCGTTCTGGTTGGCGCCAGCCGTCTCGGCAACGTACATGGTTACATACTCAACGAAGGCGAGCGCGAGCCGATCGAAGGCCGTCTGACTTACCGCGGATATAATGTATACGACCTGATCCACGGCCTCGAGCGGGAGAACCGCTTCGGCTTTGAGGAGGTCGGTTACCTGCTCATGTGCGGCAAGCTGCCGACACGGCAGCAGCTGTCGGAGTTCCAGCACACGATCGGCCTTGAGCGTGCGCTGCCCGACAATTTCACCGAGGACATGATTATGCGCGCGCCCAGCCGCGATATCATGAACAAGCTGGCCGGTGCAACGCTCGCCCTGTATTCCTATGACGAAAATCCGGATGAAACCACGGTCGAGAATATCATGCGGCAGGGCATCAGCCTGATGGCCAAGTTCCCGGTTATCATTTCGCACGCCTATCAGGCCAAGCGCCGTTATTTTGACGGCGATTCGATGTTCCTGCATGTGCCCGACCCCGACCGTTCGACCGCGGAGAACATCCTGCACCTCGTCCGCCCGAACGGCAAGTTCAACGATGATGAGGCCAAGCTGCTCGACCGCTGCCTGATCCTGCATGCCGAGCACGGCGGCGGTAACAACTCGTCGTTTACCGTGCGCGTCACCTCTTCGTCGGGCACGGATACTTATTCCGCGATCGCGGCGGCGGTTTCCTCGCTCAAGGGGCCGCGTCACGGCGGCGCCAACCTGCGTGTCGTCAAGCAGTTCGAGGAAATGAAGGCCAACCTGCACGATTGGAAGGACGAGGGCGAGGTCGCGGATTATCTGCGCAAGATCCTCGACGGTGCGGCGGGTGATGGCTCCGGCCTGATCTACGGCATGGGTCACGCGATTTACACCAAGAGCGACCCGCGTGCGGTCGCGCTCAAGCGCGCGGCGCGTCCGCTGGCGGAAAAGACCGGTTTTTCCGCGGAAATGGACCTGATCGAGCTGGTCGAAAAGCTGACGCCTGCGGTTTTTGCCGAAAAGAAGGGCAGCGACAAGCCGATGTGTGCCAACGTCGATATGTATTCCGGTCTGGTTTACAAGATGCTCGGCCTGCCCAAGTCTCTGTATACCCCGCTGTTCGCCGCCGCGCGTATCGTCGGCTGGATGGCGCACCGCCTCGAGGAAGTCACGACCGGCGGCAAGATCATCCGTCCGGCTTACAAGCCGCTGGCTAAGTCGGTTGATTATATCAATCTGGATGAACGGAATTAAGCATAGAAAAAGCGTGTTTCCATTTGGAAACACGCTTTTTTGATTTACGAACGGTGCCAAAGGCGGGATCTGTGCGCAGGGTGCGGCAGGATGGGCGCGGCCGTTCCGTCGTCGCTCGCGGCTTGCGCGGCAGACCCGCGGAAAGGCAGATGGACGAGCAGGCTGGCGCCGGACAACAGCACGAATGTGCAGGCGAGATAAACGCCGCGGCCAAAGGTGTTGAAGATCCAGACGAGCGGCGTGCCCGCCGGGGGCGCATACAGGAACATATAGTTTTCGCCGAACATCTGGTCGACCAGACCGACAGCCAGCGCAGCAAGCAGGAAGATGCAGAGCACGCGCGGGAAGCGGTGGATGGACGGCTGGTGCATACCGCACAGGATCATCGCCAGCGGGACGAAGATCAGCAAGCCGTGCAAGGCGAAGGTTTGCAGCGTTTGGAATGACCAGATGGGATAACATTCCGCAACGCCGGACGGCAGCACCGTGCCGAAAATACCGCCGAGCAGCGAGGTTGCGTAGACAAAATCGCGGAAACAGGTGAACTTGGTAAAGACGGCCAGCGGGATAAACAGGCTTTGCAGGCCGCACAGGTGGAGCGGCAGCAGTTTAATCAGGGAATGTGTTCCCGTCAGATACAGCCAGACCGAATGGCTCAGTTCAAGCACGGGGACGAGGATCGCCGCGCCGTAGAGCATACGCTGTGCCTTCTGCGGCGGCTGCCGACGGATGCTGCGCAGCCCTGCGGCAATACAGCCGGTGAGCGTCAGCAAAAGCAGGATATGGCGCACACCGAGCAGGGGGAAGCCGTCCGGCTGCGGCATGTTGGACCGTTCAAAAAAACCCATGATACAGGATGTCCTTTCTTCCGTTTGGCGCAATGGGGCCCAGAAAATATAAAAGACAGGATACAGCCCGTTTGTGTAGGATTTGTGAACAAAAGGGAGAAACATTGAAAAATAGGGCATAAATAGCGGAAACGACAAAAAGGAGGCTGCTTTACAGCCTCCTTTTGTGGAAAATGTAGGAATCCTATCTTGCCCGGATACGTCGAATCCGGGGCGTGGCGGTCGTATGCCGGGAATACGCTGCGGAATCCGTCACTCGGCGTCCGGTGCGGCAGCGGCAGGCGCCTGCGTGGGCGGAAGGAAGTTTGTCGAGATGTAAGCGCGCTGACGGTCTGCCGAGGCGTTGTGATAAAGGGGAACGGCCTGCGCCCATTCATCCGGCCGGAGCAGGTGCAGGTTGCCGGCGGCCTGCTGATCCCGCAGCAGCTGCTGGATGCCTTGCAGGCGCTGGGCCAGCGCGTCCAGCTCGTCATTCTCGAGCAGGTCTGCCAGCGCAAAGCGCAGCACAGCGGGCGTCAAAGCCATGATCCGGTTGCACAGATCTTCATCCAACGCGGGCAGGGTGATTTTGCCGGTCGGTTTATCGATCAGTTCGGGCAGCGCGGATATGCCGGACTTGGCCCGATCAAAGGACAGCGTGCCGAATGAGATATCATTGTCGATCGCGGTGACCTTGGTCAGCACACGGAAACCGTCCCGATCCTCGTATTCGAGCATATAGTTGGAAGCATTGCGGTCGATCTGTCCGCAGAGCGAATCCATCAGCTGCAGCGAGGAAAGCTGACGCATCACCTCGGGCGAATAGCGCAGCGGCAGCGCGCCGGGCTGTTGGGAGGCGGCATGGAGCGCATACATCGACATGCCGGACGCATGCCGCATGAGATTGCCGCGCGTTGTCTGTCCCTCATGGGTCAGCAGCACGGTTTTGGATTCGGCAACAAGGCTGGGCATGCCGAGCAGGCTGGCTATGCGGCAGGCCGCGACATTGCGCTGGGACAGCGGGCGGCCATGCGCAATGCGCGCGTGTTTGCAGGCAGTATCCAGCGCCAGCGGTTTGCGTATGGTGGTAGCCATGCGGAAGGCGGTGGCGAGGTGTTCCATATTCTGCAGCAGCGGGCAGGCCGTGAGCAACGGTGCAAATGACTGCTGTGCTGCCGGGTCCTGCATTTTCTGTGTGAAAACGGCAAGCTGGGATGGTTCGAGATCGTCCAGGGAGATGCCGGCTGATCCCAGCAGATCGCCAATCATGGGCAGAAAAGCATTGAAAATATATTCAGAGAGCACAGGCTGGATTTTTTGGAATGCGGGGTCATTCCGATGTTCTTCTATGTACTGCCGACAGACGGACTCGGCCGAAAGTGTTGCCGGGGGAGCCTTCTCTTCCGGCTTGAAATAAAGCGCGTTCGCGCCGTCCGCGATGCGCAGCACTTCGCTGGTGCCGTTGCCGACCTGACGCACCGCAAGGCCTTCGGTATCCAGCTGGGCCTGACGCAGCTCGTGCAGCAGGAAGCTCCACGGAATGGCAGCCCCCTGCTGGGGCGCTTGGCTGACAAGGTTGTGGATGCAGCCGGCCAGCAGCTGTCTCTCGCGGGCCAGCTGGTTCTGCAGCTGCTGCACCATGCGCAGACGGGCACGGCCCTGTGAGGTAAGCGGCCGGCCCTTGGCGGTGATGTAGCGGCGGCAGCTGTCGAGCAGCTGGTCATACAGCTGCGCGCATTGCGCCGCCTGTGCGCTTGACTGGTTCTGCTGCAGCGGTATCTGCTGCTGGAAAAAATCGTTCAGGGCGCGCAGGTCCTGTTTTACCGCGGCCATCTCCGCACTGTCCCGATAGGTCGAAAACAGGGAGTTGCGCTGATGTGCAATCAGATATTCGGAATCCTGATGAAAATCCGTCCATGTCGCATTGGCTTGCTGTGCAGTGGTTTGCTGTGTAGCCTGTGCCGCGGCTGCCTGCCGTTGGCGTTGCTCGTCCGCCTGACGGCGATATTGGAATACTTCCTGATCTCGGGACATCGTAAAGCTCTCCTTTCACCTGTCTGCTGCTGGTTTTTTCCATTATATCCTGCGGTGGTCATTTGCGCAAGGGTAGGGCGGATAAAAAAACCGCATGCCGGGCTTCCGGCATGCGGTTTTCTTTGCAGGTTTCTCCGGCAGCGGAACGGACGCTTACAGCGCCGCCTTCCACAGGCCGTGCAGGTTGCAGTATTCGTAGACCGCCTCGGCCTTTTCGCCGTCTGCGAGCGCGAACACAGCCTCGGGTGCACCGGTGTGATCCAGATTGGCACGGTGTACGCCCTTGTCGGTCACCAGCCAGATATAGGCGATGTGATGCTCCTCGGTCATCGGGTGGGCGACCTCGCCGACCTTAACGCGGACAACATTGCCCTCGACCGCCGCGACAGGCACGTGCTTCTCCATCGCGCCGTCGGTTTCGCCAGCCTTCATTTCCTTCATCGGCTCGCCGCAGCAGATGACCGGTACGCCGCGGTCAAAGATCTTTTCGACGATATTGCCGCAGTGCATGCACTTGAAGATTTTCAGTTCCATAAATCATATCCTCCTTGTTATTCCTGTTGTATTTTATGATGGAAAACGGATTAATAACCCGTCTGCCCGTCCAGAATTTCATCGTGGTAGATCCAGTCGCGCACGTTGATCACGTCGTATGTATCCGGCGTGCGGCGGATGACAACCTGCTCAATGCCCGCGTTGATGATCAGGCGCTTGCACATCGGGCAGGAGTTGGCGTCCGGCATCAGTTCGCCCGTCGACATGTCGCGGCCGACCAGATAGAGCGTCGCGCCGAGCATCTGCTCGCGGGGCGCGGCGATGATGGCGTTGGCTTCGGCGTGCACCGAACGGCAGAATTCGTACCGCTCGCCGCGCGGGATGCCCATTTTTGCGCGGATGCAGGTGCCGATATCGATGCAGTTTTCACGGCCGCGCGGCGCGCCGTTGTAACCGGTGGATACGATCACGTCATTCTTGACGATGACCGCGCCGAAGCCGCGGCGCAGGCAGGTGCTGCGCTCGAGCGCGACCTGCGCCATATCCAGATAGTAGTTTACCTTGTCCCGTCGGTTCATAAACAGCCTCCCAGATGCAAAGTTTTATCCGCCCGAGAGCACACCGTGCTCGAGCGTCATCCGTCGCGCCGCACGCGCGGCGGCAGCGGGGTCATGGGTGATGAGTACAATGGTGTGGCCCGCGCGGTGCAGGCCGTCGAGCAAAGCGAGCGCCTCGCCTGTGGCCGCGGGGTCAAGGCCGGCGGTCGGTTCGTCCGCCAGCACAACGGCAGGGCGGGTGACGACCGCGCGCGCGATCGCAACACGCTGCTGCTGTCCGCCGGAAAGCTGATCCGGCCGATGCTGCAGTCGGTCGGACAGGCCGACGCGGCCGAGCGCCGCTTCGGCGCGTTCCAGCCGTTCCGCACGCGCCACGCCCTGCAAAGCGAGCGGCAGCGCGACATTTTCCAGTGCGGTCATGCCGGGCAGTAGGCGGAAGCCCTGAAAGACAAAGCCGATGCGCGCGCCGCGCAGCCGCGCGAGCGCAGCAGGGGACAGGTGGGATACATCCTGCCCGTCCAACAGGTATTGTCCGCTGGACAGCGTATCCAGCAGGCCGAGCACGTGCATGAGCGTCGATTTACCCGAGCCGGACGCGCCCGTAATGGACACGTAATCGCCCGGGGCGACGTGCAGGTCGACATTTTGCAGCGCGGTAACGCCGCTTTCCACATATATTTTACTCGCATGGTGGAGCTTTAGCAAGGCTTTTCCTCCTTTCTGTTCGGGTTTATTTTGCGGCAGTGCGCGCGGATTATGCAAAAAAACGGCCTCCCGCTTGGGAGACCGTTTTTGATTACAGCGTAGGCAGGTTTTTCTTCCATACGCCGGTTTTGTAGAACCATGCGGACAGGCCGGAGCCGAGGAACCAGCCGATCGGCCAGGACAGCCAGATGCCCAGCTCGCGCCAGACATGAAACAGCACGATTGAGAGCACCACGCGGATGATCAGGTCGGAAAAGGTCGTGATCATAAACGGCCGCATCGCACCCGCGCCGCGCAGCACGCTGTCGCACACGAACTTGACGCATACGACAAGATAGAACGGCGTGACGACGAACAGATATTGACGGCCGACGTCGATAACGCCCGAGGCGCTGCCCGCGGGGATGAACAGGCCGACCAACTGATCGGCAAACAGTAAGTAGATGGCGGTGAATACGACCGAGAGCGACAGCGAGAAGACTGCGCCTGCTTTCAGCCCTTGGCTGATGCGGTCGAGCTTGCGCGCGCCGATGTTCTGCGCGACATAGCTGGACAGGCCGGAAGCGAACGACATGCAGCAGGTCAGCGCGAACATGTTGACCTTGGTCGCGGCCGAGAAGCCTGCGATGACCGTCGCGCCGCACAGGTTGACGTAATACTGGATGATGACGTTGCCGACCGAGACAAAGCTCTGCTGCGCGATCGAGGGGACTGCGTAGTTGGTCAGGCGGCGCAGCATTTCCGGGGCAAAGAGCAGGAAATGGCCGCCCGTGTCGAACGAGCGCACGCGGCGCATGAGCAGAAGAAAGGCGAGCACGCCAGAGCCGCCCTGCGCGATAAAGGTTGCCCATGCAACGCCCGCGACGCCCCACTGGAAGCCCGCGACAAACACAAGGTCGAGCACGATGTTGGTCACCGAGGAAATAATCAGCAGGATAAGCGGCGTGCGGCTGTCGCCCATGGCGTTGAAAATACCGGTGCAGACATTATACAGGAACAGGAACAGCAGGCCGAATACGTAAACGCGCAGGTAGAGTGCGCCGTCGGCAAAGATGTTGTCCGGTGTTTGCAGCGCGCGCATGATGCCGGTCGTGCCCAGCGCGCCGATAAGTGTCAGCACAACGGCGATGGTCGTCGTGGTCAAAAGCGCGGTCGAGATCGCGGTTTTCATGCGCAGGTAGCGCTTGGCGCCGAACAGCTGGGATACGAGTACGCTCGTACCGATGTTGACGCCGGTCGCGACCGCGACGAACAGCTGGGTGATCGGGTAGCTCGCGCCGACGGCGGCGAGCGCCAGCTCGCCCGCGGCCGGGGTCGCGGCGAAGCGGCCGACGATCATGGAGTCCGCCATCTGGTAGAGCTGCTGGAAGGCGACGCTCAGCAGCAGCGGCAGCGAAAACCAGAACAGTTTTTTGGATGGTTTGCCTTCGGTCAGGTCGGTGGTCAACGGGGGTCTTCCTTTCTTTTGGTGCGTTTTGGTGTGGTTTTGCGTGGGTTGGGTGTATTTAGCGGGATTTAGGGCAGAGAACAGGCTCCCCCGGTTCGGGGGAGCCGTGTGTGCATCAGGTTGTCAAAGTGTGGTCATGCCTTCTTGTGGCGCGCCATAATGCCAAGCGCCAGAAGCACCAGCAGCACAACGCCGACAAGGAGCGCGACGATGCCGCTGCCGACCAGACCGCCTACGAGGAAGCCGATGAAGCTGATCGCGGCGATCAGCAGTGCGTACGGCATCTGGGTCGAAACGTGGTCAATATGGTTGCACTGTGCGCCGGCGGATGCAAGGATGGTCGTATCCGAGATCGGCGAGATATGGTCGCCGCAGACCGCGCCGGACAGGCAGGCCGCAACGGTCATAACCAGCATGGTGCTCGGCGCGTCGCCGAATACCGCGACGGCAATCGGGATCAGGATGCCGAACGTGCCCCACGAGGTGCCGGTCGCAAAGGCAAGGCCGAGCGCGATCAGGAAGAAGATCGCAGGCATGATCATGGAAACCATCGCGTTGCCGTCGACGACAGAGGAAACATAGCCGCCGATGTTGAGGTATTCCTCCGAGCACACGCCGGACAGCGTCCACGCGAGCGTCAGGATCAGGATGGCGGGCACCATGGACTTAAAGCCTTCGGTGAACGCTTCGCAGAACTGGCCGAAGGAAAGCACCTTGCGCGGGATATACAGCAGGAAGGTGAACACCAGCGTAAAGAACGAGCCGAGAACCAGCGAGGTCGAGGAGTCGCAGTTGGCGAACGCGTCGACAACACCCACGCCTTCCAGAATACCGCCGGTGTACAGCATGCCGGCAATGCACAGCACGATCAGCACGCAGATCGGCAGGATCAGGTCATATACCTTGCCGGCGCCGCCGACAACGTAGTTCTCTTCCTTGTGGGACAGGTCTTCGCCCTTGTGGGCGGTTTCATACTTGGCCATCGGGCCGAAATCGAAATCGACCGCCATCAGCCAGATCAGGAACAGGATGGTGAGCAGCGCGTACAGGTTCATCGGGATCGTCTGCAAAAACAGCGAGAAGCCGTCCATCGAGCTGGACTCGGGCAGCGACGAGCCGACTGCGGCCGCCCAGCTCGAAATCGGCGCGATGATGCAGACGGGCGCTGCGGTCGCGTCAATGATATAGGCGAGCTTTGCGCGGGTGATGCCGTACTTGTCGGTTACCGGGCGCATGACCGTGCCGACGGTCAGGCAGTTGAAATAGTCGTCAACAAAGATGAACATGCCGAGGAACGAGGTCGCAAACGACGCGCCGCGGCGGGTGCGGATCGTCTTGACCGCCCAGTCGCCATAAGCGCGCGACGCGCCCGATTTGGTGACGAGCGACACCAAAATGCCGAGCAGCACCAAGAAAATACAGATGTTGATGTTGTCACCCAGCTTGCCGCCCATGACGGTGAAGGTCGTTTCGACCGCGTGCAGCGGGTTGAAGCCTGTGAACAGCAGCGCGCCTGCCAGAATACCGATCAGCAGCGAGGAGTAAACCTCCTTGGTGATCAGCGCCAGTGCGATCGCAATGATCGGCGGCAGCAGCGTCCAAAAGGTTGCCGTGAAATCCATTCCGTTTTTCCCCCTTTAGTTTTGCAGGATTGTTATCCGCGTCCTGCAATTCCCTTTTATTCTATCCGCAAACGGCACGCTTGACAAGGCCAAAACCGATTTTTTGGGCGAAAAGGCGTAATTTTGTGCAATGTGCGGGGGAAGGGGGTAGGGAAATGGCGGGAATTGTCAAATATGATTTGCGCGGGCGTAGCGCCGCCACTCGGCCAGCACGTCGCGCCGCAGCGCGAGCACGCCTACAAGGTTAGGCAGCGCCATCAGGGCGTTAAAGGTGTCGGACAGCGCCCATGCAAGTTCGAGCCGCATGGTGCAGCCCGCGCAGGCCGCCGCGACGAACAGCACCTGGTACACCGGAACGGCGCGTTCTCCCAGCAGGCCGCGCACCGCGCCCTGCCCGTAGTACGACCAGCCGAGCAGGGTCGAGAAGGCGAACAGCGCAAGCGATACCGCCACGAACGCCCCGCCCGCCGAGCCGAACACGGCGGAAAACGACTGCGCGGTGAGCGCCGCGCCGGTTGGCAGCGCGTCAAAAAGCGGCGTGCCCACCGCGCGCGCATATTGCGCGGGGTCGTACACCCCCGCGGTCAGCACGACAAGCGCAGTAACCGTGCACATGACAATCGTGTCGAAAAACACCTCAAACACTGCGAGCATGCCCTGTGCGCATGGCTCTTTGGCGTCGGCTGCGGTGTGCACCATGACCGACGAGCCAAGCCCCGCCTCATTGGAGAACACCCCACGCGACACGCCGACGCGCATGGCCTGCATCAGTCCGAAGCCTGCCGCGCCGCCGCCCGCCGCCCGCAGGCCGAACGCGCCGGATAGGATCTGTCCACAGGCCTGTGGAATATATTCGCGGCGGCACCAGAGGACGATGAGCGCCCCGCCCATGTAGAACAGCGCCATCGCGGGCACGAGCAGCGAAGTCACGCGGGACAGGCGCTTCAGCCCGCCCAGCAGCACCGTGCCCAGCAGCGCGGCGGTTGCAAGGCCGGTCGCGAGCGGCCGCACGCCGAACACGCCGGAAAGTCCGCCTGCAATCGAGTTGCACTGGCTCATGTTGCCGATGCCGAACGAGGCCAGCGCGCAGCACAGCGAAAACGCAGCCGCGAGCATGGGCGCATGCAGCCCATCCTTTAAATAGTACATCGGCCCGCCGTGCCACGCGCCGTCCGCGTTCCGGCGGCGGTACAGCATGCCGAGCGTGTTTTCCGCAAACGCGGTCATCATGCCGAAAAACGCCGCGACCCACATCCAGAATACCGCACCCGGCCCGCCGATGGCGAGTGCCGCCGCCACGCCTGCAATGTTGCCTGTGCCGACCGTCGCGGCGAGCGCGGTGCACATCGCGGCAAAGGGCGAGATCGCCTGCCCGTCTTTGTCCGTTTTGCGGCGGGGCAGACAGGCGCGCAGCGCGCCGCCCAGCCACAGCCGGATGTGCTGCAGCTGGAACACGCCGGTGCAGCAGGTGAAGTACAGTCCGGTGCCGAGCAGCAGAATGAGCAGCGGCGGCCCCCAGAGCACGCCGCGCACGGCGTCGTTGATCCGCGCGATGGTGTCCAGCATGCGTATCCCTCCAATCGGGACAGTATATGCTTGACATTGGCGCGAAATCCGTTATAATGGAAAAGCAATTCCATAACAGACAGTTCGGAACCATCCTGTCTTTAAACAAAACTAAGGGAACAACTTCGATCGAAACCATGCTTTCGATCGAGGGGGCTGTGCCGCGCTGCGCGTGGACAAAGCCCGGGCGAAACTTTTTTCGCTCTTGTATCAAAAATCAGGCGCATGGCCTAGGCCACCTTCTCTTGGCCTACGGCCAATTCATCTTGTGTCCTGATTTTTGATGAAAATTTGCAAGTATACAAATTTTCTGTTTGATTGCGCGCCTTTGGCGCGGATCAAGGGATGGTGTACCGTTTGGGGTACGCCTTATTTTTTTGCAAACGGAGGGGAAAACCGGTGGAGCTGACGCGATATTCTGTAATCGAGGACAAAAATCCGCGCGAGATCGTGCTGCTGCGCGGCCGCGGCTGCGCGTGGAAGCGCTGCCGCTTCTGCGACTACCATCTGGACGCGTCCCGAAACGAGCAGGAAAACCTTTCGATCAACCGTGCGGCGCTCGCGCAGGTGACCGGACGCTTTGGCCGCTTGGAGGCGATCAACTCCGGCTCGTTTGCCGAGCTGGAGGAGTCGACCATCACGGAAATCGAGCGCGTGTGTCAGGACAAGGGCATCCGCGACCTGCACATCGAAAGCCACTGGATTTTCCGCAAAACGCTCGCCGCGCTGCGCGCGCGGTTTGCGGCGCAGGGCGTGACGCTGCATGTCAAGATCGGCGTCGAGACCTTCGACGCGGATTACCGCGAGCGGGTGCTCGACAAGGGCATCGATGAAACCGACCCCGCGAAGATCGCCGCGGACTTTGACGACTGCTGCCTGTTGTTCGGCCTTGCCGGGCAGACGGCGGACAGCATGAAGCACGACATCGAGACTGGGCTGCGGTATTTCGACCGCGTCTGCGTCAACATCATGGTTCCGAACACCACACCCATCCTGCCGGACGACGCTGCGCGCGCGGCTTTTGTGCGCGACGTGTATCCGCTCTACCGGGACAACCCGCGTGTGGATATCCTGTTGGAAAATACAGATTTTGGCGTAGGAGAAGTAAAATGACAAACGAATTATTGTTGATCGGCACGCTGATCGTGCTGTACGGCGCGGTGCTGCTGTGGTTTTACCTGTTCGGCACGGGCGGCCTTATGGCGTTTACCGTGTTCGCGACCATTGCGGCAAACATCGAAGTGATGATTCTGGTCGACGCCTACGGCATGGAGATGACGCTGGGCAATATCCTGTTTGCGACCACCTTCCTTGTGACCGACATCCTCAGCGAGGTCGCGGGCAAGCAGGCCGCGCAGCGCGCAGTCTGGGCGGGCATTGCGGCGAATGTGCTGTTTATCGTGGTGTCGCAGTCGTGGCTGCTGTACATCCCGTCGGCAAACGACTGGGTCAGCCCGTCGATCGCGGCGGTGTTCTCCAACACGCCGCGCATGATGCTCTCGTCGCTCGCGGTTTACGCGGTCGCGCAGGTGTTCGACGTATGGCTCTATCATAAATGGTGGGCGCTGACGGAGAAAAAGACCGGTGACCACCGCGCTTACCTCTGGCTGCGCAACAACGGCTCGACGCTGGTGTCCCAGCTGGTCAACACCGTGCTGTTCACCACCTTCGCGTTCTGGGGGACATATAATGTGCCGACGCTCATTTCGGTCGCGCTGTCGAGCTATGTGATCTTTATTTTCACATCGCTGCTGGATACACCCGTGGTGTATGCTGCGCGTCGCCTGCATGACAAAAAGGCAGGCCATACCGCGGACGCAGCATAAAACCAAAAAAACAGGGAGAAGCGCAAGCTTCTCCCTGTTTTTTGCCGGTCGCCTTAGCCCAACATATGGCCTACGTTGTTCGCCGCCTTGTGCATCGCGTGTTCGGTCTTGTTCGCCGCGTGCTGCACGCTGCGCCGCACCGAGGGATTCATCATCGCGCCCGCCGCCATCATGGAGACGACCGCGCCCGCAACTGCACCGGTCGCAATGCCGGAAACGAAGGGAGTGACTCGCATATTCTGTCCGCCGCCTTTCAAAAAAATAGTGAGTTGGATACCGCTGCACATAGTATGTCCGGTTGCTGCACAGACTTGCGCTGTGCGGGCAGAACAAATTTTGTATAAAAAAACAGAATTGTTTTGTTGGCTCGGCTGTTTACAAATCGCGCCGTTTACGATATAATAAACGAAACAATCCGCCTTTAAGGCGCGGCCCGTGAGCCGCCAAGGCAGAAAACAGTGCATACGCCGTCAGCCGGAGAATGGGGGACAGGTGTAATTTTTGGTACGGCTTTCTGTATTTGGCGCAGGAGGCTGTTTTTTTGCAAATTTTTGAGGTTTGGAGGTGGCAGGATGGCCGAACAAAAGGCCGTAATCATGGACGCGGACGGCGTGCGCCGCGCGCTGACCCGCATCGCGTTTGAAATCATTGAAAAGAACAAAGGCGCGGAAAACCTGCTGCTGGCAGGCGTCAAGACGCGCGGCGTTTTTCTGGCCCAGCGCATCGCGAAAAAGCTCGGCGAGATCGAGGGGCGCACGCCCCCGGTGATCGAACTCGACGTTACCCCGTGGCGGGATGACAAGCCTCGCGAGGGCGCGCCCAAGCCGCCGCCCGACCCCCGCATCGAGGGCGCGACGGTCGTGCTGGTCGATGATGTGCTCTACACAGGGCGCACGGTGCGCGCCGCGATCGAAGCGGTTTCGCATCAGGGACGCGCGGGCCGCATCCAGCTAGCCGTGCTGATCGACCGGGGCCACCGCGAGGTGCCCATCCGGCCGGACTACATCGGCAAAAACCTGCCGACCTCGCGCGATGAGCGTGTGTGCGTGCGTCTGACCGAGGTCGACGATGCGGATAATGTGGTTATTTTAAGCAGTGACGCATAGGGATAGTCGCGTACAGCGAAGAAAGGAAGAACATCTATGTCGATTCAAACACTGGTAGAAAAGATCAAGGAAAAGGGTAACCCGACCGTCGCAGGTCTGGACGCGCGGCTCGAGTACATCCCGCAGCACATTTCCGGCCGCAACATGATGCTGCACGGCGAAACGCTGCGCGCCGCGGCCGAGAGCATGGTCGCCTTCAACTGCGGCCTGATCGACGCGCTGTGCGATATCGTGCCCGCGGTCAAGCCGCAGGCAGCGTATTACGAGCTGCTTGGCTCGTACGGCGCGATGGCGCTCAAGGAGACCATCGACTACGCGCATGCCAAGGGCATGTACGTCATCTGCGACATCAAGCGCAACGACATCGGCGCGACTGCAACGGCTTACGCTGAAGCCTACCTCGGCAAGACCCGCGTGGGCGACACCGAGATCGCGCCTTACGGCTGCGACAGCGCGACCGTCAACGGCTACCTCGGCACGGACGGCATCGAGCCGTTCCTGAAGGAGTGCCGTAACCGCGACAAGAGCCTGTTTGTGCTCGTCAAGACCTCCAACCCGTCCTCGGGTGAACTGCAGAACCGCGATATGGAGGGCAAGCCGCTCTACGCGCGCATGGCTGAAATGGTAGCAAAGTGGGGCGACGGTCTGGACACTGCCTGCGGCTACAACCAGATCGGCGCGGTCGTCGGCGCAACCTACCCGGAGGAGCAGAAGATCGTGCGTGAGCTGTTGCCGAAGAGTTATTTCCTCGTGCCGGGCTACGGTGCGCAGGGCGCGACGGCAAAGGATATCGCCAATGCGTTTAACGATGACGGCCTTGGCGCGATCGTCAACTCCTCGCGCGGCATCATGTGCGCATGGAAGAAGACCGGCCATAACGGCGAGGATTATAAGGAAGCCGCGCGCGCGGAAGCGATCCGCATGCGCGATGAGATCGTCGCGGCGATTCGATAAAATCTTATAGGGGGTATTCAATCCCTCTAACACGATGCGTTTCGCGCCGTTAGGCGCGTATCAAATAGAAAATGGCAGTTGACTGCCATTTTCATAAAAATTCGCGACATGCGCGTGGATTTTTATACAGGAGCGGAGCAAAGTTTCGCTTGTCGGAACTTTGCGAAGATATGGACGCATCCGTGCTTTGCGCGGTGCGTCCCCTCGATCGGAAGCGTGGTTCCGATCGAAGTAATAAGGAGCGTGGAGATACAAGAATGAAGAAAGCGTATTTACTGCTCGCGGACGGCACCCGGTTTGAGGGCTACGCCGTCGGCTACGAAGGGCAGAGCATCGGCGAGGTCGTGTTCAACACGGGCATGGCCGGCTATCAGGAGGTTCTGACCGACCCGTCCTACTACGGACAGATCGTCACCATGACCTATCCGCTGATCGGCAACTATGGCATCAACTTTGAGGACTACGAGTCCCGCAAGAGCTGGGTCTCGGGCTTTATCATGCGCGAGATCGCGGAGCACCCGTCCAACTGGCGCTGCCGCATGACGCTCGACGCGTACCTCAAGGAGCAGAAGGTCATCGGCCTTGCGGGCATCGACACCCGCGCGCTGACCCGCAAGCTGAGAAACGCGGGCGTTATGAACGGCATCATCTACACCGAGGGCTGCGAGCCGGACGAAAAGGCGATCGAAGCCATGCACGCCTATGTTGTCAAGGACGCTGTTAAGGCTGTCACCTGCGAGGAAAGCCGCGTTTACCCGCCCGAGGGCGAGCAGAAATACCGCATTGCGCTGTATGACTACGGCGTCAAGTACAACATCGAGCGCGAACTGCAGCGCCGCGGCTGCGAGGTTGTCACCATCCCGGCGCTGACCCCGGCGGAGGACGTCATCGGCAAGTATGACGGCGTTATGCTCTCCAACGGCCCCGGCGACCCGGCGGAGAACGTCGAGATTGTCGAAAATCTCAAAAAGCTGCTGGAGAGCAACATTCCGATCTTCGGCATCTGCCTCGGCCACCAGCTGCTGAGCCTTGCCATCGGCGCTGAGACCACCAAGCTGAAGTACGGCCACCGCGGCGTCAACCATCCGGTCAAGGACCTCGACGAGGACCGCACCTATATCACCAGCCAGAACCATGGCTACGCGGTCGTCGGCGAATCGGTCGACCCGAAGATCGCCCGCGTGCGCTACGTGAACCTGAACGACGGCACGGTTGAGGGCGTCGAGCACATCGGCCGCCCGGTGTTCACCGTGCAGTACCACCCCGAGGTCTGCCCCGGCCCGATGGACACGTCGTACCTGTTTGATAAATTTATGGACAACATTGCAAAATCCAAGGGAGGTGCCCAGTAATGCCGCTGCGCAAGGATATTCATAAGGTAATGGTGCTGGGCTCCGGCCCGATCGTCATCGGCCAGGCGGCCGAGTTCGACTACGCGGGCACGCAGGCCTGCCGCGCGCTGCGCGAGGAGGGTCTGGAGGTCGTGCTCGTCAACTCCAACCCCGCGACCATCATGACCGACAAGGCCATGGCCGACAAGGTCTATATCGAACCCCTGACCGTCGAAGCGGTGCAGGAGATCATCAAGAAGGAACGCCCGGACAGCCTGCTACCCAACCTCGGCGGCCAGACCGGCCTGAACCTTGCCATGGAGCTGTGCGAGAACGGCTTCCTTGACAAGATGGGCGTAAAGCTGCTCGGCGCGAACCCCGAGACCATCGCCAAGGCCGAGGACCGTCAGATGTTCAAGGACACGATGGAAAAGATCGGCGAGCCGTGCATCGCCTCCAAGGTCGTGCACACGGTTGAGGACGCGGTTGAGTTCACCCGCGAGATCGGCCTGCCGGTCATTATCCGTCCGGCGTACACGCTCGGCGGCACGGGCGGCGGCATCGCTTACACGTGGGAGCAGCTGCGCGAGATCGCCGCGTCCGGCATCATGTACTCCCGTGTTGACGAGATCCTCGTCGAGAAGTGCATCACCGGCTGGAAGGAAATTGAATACGAGGTCATGCGCGACCATAAGGGCAACGCGATCACGATCTGTAACATGGAAAACGTCGATCCGGTCGGCGTACACACCGGCGACTCGGTCGTTGTCGCGCCCAGCCAGACGCTGTGCGACAAGGAATACCAGATGCTGCGCACCTCGGCGCTCAACATCATCACCGAGCTGGGCATCGAGGGCGGCTGCAACGTGCAGTTTGCGCTGCACCCGACCTCCTTTGAGTATGCCGTTATCGAGGTTAACCCCCGCGTATCGCGTTCGTCCGCGCTCGCTTCCAAGGCGACCGGCTACCCGATCGCCAAGGTGACCGCCAAGATCGCGATTGGCTACGGCCTCGACGAGATCACCAACGCCGTTACCAAAAAGACTAAGGCCTGCTTTGAGCCGACGATCGACTACTGTGTCGTCAAGTTCCCGCGCTGGCCGTTCGATAAGTTCGTTTACGCCGACAACACGCTGGGCACCCAGATGAAGGCGACCGGCGAGGTCATGGCGATCGACAACAGCTTCGAGGGCGCGCTGATGAAGGCCGTCCGCGGCTGCGAGATCAAGCTGGACAGCATGATCGCCCCGCGCATCCAGCAGCAGTCGGACGCGGAGATCCGCAAGGGCGTCGCCCGCGTGGACGACCAGCGCCTGTTCCACATCTGCGAAGCGCTGCGCCGCGGCCTGATGACCATCGAGGAGATCCACGAGGTCACCACGATGGACACCTTCTTCCTGCACAAGTTCCAGAACATCATCGACATGGAGAAGGAGCTGGCTTCCGCCGCAGAGATCGACAAGGATCTGTATATCCGCGCCAAGAAGATGGGCTTCCTCGACAAGACAATTGTCGAGCTGTCCGGCGGCAAGGATATTTCTGCCGTTAAGCGCCTGCCGGTTTACAAGATGGTTGACACCTGTGCCGCCGAGTTCGAGGCCGAGACCCCGTATTACTACTCGACCTACGACGAGGAGACCGAGGTCAAGCCCGCCTCCGGCAAGAAAAAGGTGCTGGTACTCGGCTCCGGCCCGATCCGCATCGGTCAGGGCATCGAGTTTGACTATTGCTCGGTACACGCGGTCTGGGCGCTGCAAAAGCTCGGCTGCGAGACCGTTATCATCAACAACAACCCGGAGACCGTTTCGACCGACTTCGACACGGCCGACCGCCTGTATTTCGAGCCGCTGACGCCTGAGGACGTGACCGGCGTCGTGAACGCCGAGGAGCCGGACTATGCGATCGTGCAGTTCGGCGGCCAGACCGCGATCAACCTCGCCGCGCACATCGAAAAGCTGGGCATCCCGATCCTCGGCACGCCCGCGTGGTCGATCGACGCTGCCGAGGACCGCGAGAAGTTCGATGTTATCCTCGAAAAGTGCGGCATCCCGCGTCCGGCGGGTCACACCGTTATGACCGAGGAAGAGGCCGTCAAGGCGGCTGACGAGCTGGGTTATCCGGTGCTTGTCCGTCCGTCCTACGTTCTGGGCGGTCAGGGTATGGAGATCGCGCACAAGGAAGAGGACGTGCGCGAGTTCATGAAGGTCATCACCCGCAACAAGGTGGAAAACCCGGTGCTGGTCGATAAGTATATGATGGGCCGCGAGATCGAGGTCGACGCCATCTGCGACGGCGACGACATCCTCATCCCCGGCATCATGGAGCACTTCGAGCGCGCAGGCGTCCACTCGGGTGACTCGATCTCGATTTACCCCTCCATCAATATCGAGCCGAAGCATAAGGAGACGATTATCCGTTATACCGAGGCGCTTGCGAAGAACCTCGCGGTACTCGGTCTGGTCAACATCCAGTTCGTGCTGTATAATGACCAGATTTACGTCATTGAGGTCAATCCGCGTTCGTCCCGTACCGTGCCGTATATCTCCAAGGTAACCGGCGTGCCGATGGTCGACCTTGCGACCCGCTGCATGTTCGGCGAAAAGCTGCGCGACATGGGCTGCGGCACCGGCCTGCACCCGGAGAGCGACCACTACGCTGTTAAGGTACCGGTGTTCTCGTTCCAGAAGCTGCGCGACCTCGACACCCAGCTTGGCCCCGAAATGAAGTCCACCGGCGAGGTGCTCGGCGTTTCGACCTCGTTCCGCGAAGCGCTCCTTAAGGGCCTGATCGGCGCGGGCTTCCAGATGAAGAAGAAGGGCGCGGTGCTGATCTCCGTGCGTGATTCGGACAAGCAGGAAGCCATCCGCATCGGCGAGAGGTTTGAAGCGCTCGGCTTCGATATCTATGCGACGAGCGGCACGGCGAACGTGCTCAACCGTCACATGGTTGCGACGAGTGCAATCCGCAACGTGGACGAGCCTGCCCCGAACATCATCGACCTGATCGAATCCGGCAAGGTGGATTACGTCGTTGCGACCTCGGTCAAGGGCCGTCATCCGGAGCTTGGCTCGGTGCACATCCGCCGTACCGCGGTCGAGCGCGCGATCCCGTGCCTGACCTCGATCGACACCGCCTCGGCGCTGCTGCGCTGCCTTGAGGGCGACGTCAAGATCGAAAACTGCGAGATGGTGGATATCAACACGATCTGATAAGCGGAAGGCGGCAGCAGGACGCGCGCCGCATCTTCCAAGGCTGCAAATGCTTCTGAAGCAAGGGAAGTTCCCGCGCTTCAGAAGCATTTTTATTTTTCTCCGATTTTGTGGGAACTTATCAGAACGTCTTTCGTTTTATTGGGTAAGGCGTCTGTTTCCCTTTGCGCTAAAAAGATCCGCATGCCTTTCGCGGATACAGAAATGAGGGTGTATTATGAAAAGATCATGGCGTAAATTGATTGCGGCCGGGCTTGCGTCCGCCATGCTGTGCAGCGCTGCGGCTGGTGCATCCGGCAATTTGCCGAGCCTGTCCGATTACCCGACCACGCTTCTGGTGGACGGTATGCCGGCCAAAGACAGCCCGCTGCCGTATTATCAGGATGGCGAGGTGCTGATCCCGCTCCGTGCTGTGCTGGAGAGCGGCGGCTTTACAGTGACGTGGGATGCGCAGACAGCGACGGCGGTCCTCACTTCCGCGGATGGGGAAACCTATTCGGTCGATATCGCGCGTGGGGTGCTGTCAGCAGGTGCGGAGCAGCTGTGGCAGGACGAGCGGCTGACGGTGAAGGACGGCACCACCTACACGTCGCCCGAACTGCTTGAGCAGATTCCTGGGCTGACGTTCCAATGGGATGCGGCGACCAATGCGGCGATCGTGACAACGCCCCAGCCCGAGGGACGGACATACGTCTATGATCTGGGGCAGGGCAGCCTGAAAAACCCCTCCCGCCCGGATACGCCCTATCAGATGCAGGGCGTTGTCGGCGTGCCGGACGGCGAGAACCGCCCGGTCGTGGTACTGCTGCATGGCGCGCACCCGATCGATAAGGCGTCGGAAAACCGCTACGATCTGGGCTTTTCCTATCTGGTCAACGAGCTGGCCGAGGCGGGCTATCTGGCGGTTTCGATGAACATTGCGATCAATTACTCCTTTGAAGACGGAGAGCCGAACGGCTGCGAGCGTACGGTGCAGGTCGTCGAGCAGCAGATGGAGATGCTGGCCCGTGCGATCGGCGGGGAGCAGGGCATTTTCCCCTGTGACCTGACCGGCAAGAGCGATTTGGATCAGGTCGTCCTGATTGGCCACTCGCGCGCAGGACGGGACATCTTTGAAGTGGCCGAGCGCCTGCCGGATTTGGGCGTGGACGGCCTGCTGGCGGTCGCTCCGGCGCTGATTTCGCCGTTCTCCGGCGAACTGCCCGATGTACCGACGTCGATCCTGATCCCGCAGTACGACGGGGATGTGTCCACCTTGGACGGTGCGAAAATTTATGACGATTTGGAAAATGATCCGGAGCGGACGGCTTCCACCGAACTGATTTACCTGAAGGGCGGTAACCATGCCGGTTTCAGCACGGCGCTGGTGCGGCCTGACCCGTTTGCCGATGCGGAAAGCATCGCCGCGACTATGCCGGCAGAAAAGCAGCGGGCGTTTTTCAGCCAGTATACCAAGGAATTTTTGCAGTCTGTGCTGGAAGAGCAGCAGACGCCGTTCGCCGATGCGCAGGAGCTGCCCGACCAGTATGCCGACTGTGAGATCCTGATGCAGGCGGATGTCCCGGCAAAGGACTTGTTTTCGGCGGTCGGCGCGGATGCGCAGCTGACGACGGAAAAGGCTGCCGCGGACTGGGTCAATGCGAGCAGTACGGTAGACAACACGGCGGTCGCATTCCGGTTGCCCGGCGGGTTTACCACCTATGACCTGCTGCGCATCCGCTGGGATGAGCCGGACGCGGAGATCAGCTTCCCCTGTTCGGCAGATCTGAGCGGCTATACCAACCTGCAGCTCGACCTTGCGCAGGACAGCTCGGATGAACGCAACGGGCAGCAGGATCAGCAAGTCGTGGTCATGCTGCAGGATGCCCGCGGCAACCGCGCGGCTGTGACGCTTCCGGCCGGAACGCCGGCGCTGCGTTGGCAGCAGGGCGAGATCGAGCGCATCCCCATGTGGGAGGGTGAGGACTTCCTGCAGTACAGCACGTTTACCACGCTTGGCACGATCCGCATCCCCTTGGAGGATTTTCAGGATATAGACCTCTCCGCGATCCGTGAGATCCGGCTGGTGTTCCCATCCGATGCAGGCAGCATCATACTGCGTGAAATACAGGCATTTTAAAAGAAAAAGCGGCCTCGTGGAGCAAAGCTCCGCGAGGCCGCTTCTTTGTTGTGCAGCAAATGGAGCCTGCAAGCGGGGCGGTGCCAAGCGTTAGCAGCCGCTATTTTTGCAGCGTTCATTTGCGATTTTCGCCAGACTGTGGTAAAATGAAAAGAAATTTCCGCCGGGGAGGATATACCGGACGTGCAGAACGTACTCTATTACTTCGTCGCGGTCAGCGTCATCGGCGCGGTCGTGTGTATTTATGATAAGCTCGCCGCACCGCGCGGCTGGCGGCGTGTGCCTGAGCGCACGCTGTTTTTCTGGGCGCTGGTCGGCGGCGGGCCGGGCGTGTATCTGACGATGCTGCTGATCCGCCACAAAACGCTGCACCGCAGCTTTATGCTGGGCATACCGGCAATCATGATATTGCAAATTGCAATATTACTCGACATTTATAACATTTTGTATTCGAGGGGATTGTTATGACCAACACATTGATCCGTCTGTTTATCCGTGACGCGGATAACACCCGGGATGCACGCGTGCGCGAGCAATACGGCGTGCTGTCCGGTGCGGTAGGCATTGCGTGCAACGTGTTCCTGTTTGCACTCAAGCTGGTGATCGGCTTTCTGACCGGCTCGATCTCGATCGCGGCGGATGCGTTCAACAACCTGTCTGATGGGCTTTCCTGCCTGATCTCGATTGTCGGCTTCAAGGTATCGGGCAAGGCGCCGGATGCCAAGCATCCGTTTGGCTACGGCCGTACCGAGTACATCGCGGGTCTGATCGTGGCGTTCATCATCGTACTGGTGGGCGTGGAGTTCCTCAAAACCTCGTTTGACCGCATCATCCACCCGGAACCGGTCGCGTTCTCGGTCGTGCTGCTGGTGATCCTCGCGGTGTCCATGCTGGTAAAGCTGTGGATGGGTGCGTTTAACTCCAAGATCGGCGGACGCATCGAGTCGCCCGTGCTGATGGCGGCCGGACAGGACAGCCGCAACGACGTGATTACGACCGCGGTCGTCGTGCTGGGCATGGTCGCGGGCCGGTTCACCACCCTGCCGGTTGACGGATATGTTGGTCTGCTGGTTGCCCTGTTCATCATCTGGGCGGGCATCGGCATCGTGCGCGACACGGTCGCGCCCCTGCTGGGCGAGGCGGTCGACCCGGAGGTTGCGCGCAACATTGAGGAGATTGTGCGCGAAAGCGACTATATCGTCGGTGTGCACGACCTGATCGTACATAACTACGGCGCGGGCCGCTCGCTCGCTTCGCTGCATGCCGAGGTGCCGAGCGATTCGGACTTTGTCGCCGTGCATGAGGTGATCGACGAGGCGGAAAAACGCGTCTGGCAGCGCACAGGCGTATATCTCGTCATCCATATGGACCCGATCGACGTGAACAACGAGCATGTTACAGCGCTGCGCGCACAGGTGGACGGTGTGCTGCAGGAGATCGACGAAAAGCTCTCCATGCACGACTTCCGCGTGGTGGACGGCGCACGGCAGATCAATCTGATCTTTGATGTGGTTGTGCCGTACAGCTATGGGGAGAATGACAAGCGGGAGCTTTTGATGAAGATTTATGACCGCCTCAAGGCAATCGATGTGCGGTATAACCCGGTAGTCACGCTCGACCGTCAGATGTAAGCGCGGAAAAAGGGGCAAACAAAAAGGACGCCATGCGGTGTCCTTTTTTATGCACAGGGGTGTGGAAGAAAGTCAGGCGGCCTGCGGCGTGCGACGGGAGAGTGCCAGTCCGAGCAGCAGACCGATGAGCGCGGGCAGCACCCAGCCGAAGCCCGCATCCGTCAGCGGCAGGGCGGCGACCGCGTCCGTCCAGAACGGGATGGACAGCCCGCTTTGCGCCAGCGCCTCGGTCACGCTCTGTACGCAGGTCAGGCCGACAGCCAGCGGATACACCCACCGGAACGCGGCCAGCTGCGGCACAAACGACAGTGCGATCAGCACGATCGCCGCCGGGTAGATCGCGTTCAGCACGGGTGTGGATAGACGGATAATACCCGCAAGGCCGATGTTGGAGACCACCATGCTTGCGACCGAGAAGAAAGCCGCGAACGCGCGGTAAGAAATGCGCGGGAACAGGCCGTGGAAGTATTCGCTGACGCACGAGATCAGGCCGACGCAGGTGTTCAGGCAAGCGATCAGGAAGATCGCGGCGAGCAGCACACGGCCGGGCGTGCCGAACAGCGCATAAGCAAGGGAGGACAGTGTGTCCGCGCCTGATTCGCCGAGCGGGAAAGCCGCGCCCGACAGCGCGCCTACATGCGTCAGCATCGCGTAGATCACGAGCAGCAGCGCGCCCGCGATCCAGCCCGCACGGATCGTGCCGCGCACGACCTGTTTGTCCTCCTCAATGTCCTTGGCGCGGATGTTGAGCGCGATGATCGCGCCGAAGTTGAGCGCCGCGATCGTATCCATGGTCTGATAGCCGCCGAGGAAGCCCACCGCCGTGGGCAGAGTCGTGTATTTCTCTGTCGGCACGCCGTAGTGTGCCGCGACCGGGTCAATCAGGCAGCCCGCGAACAGCACGATGATCAGCACGATCAGCGTCGGGCATAGGATCTTGCCGAGCCGGTCGGTCAGCTTGTCCGGCCGCAGGGCGATCAGGAACGCGACCGCAAAGAACACGACCGAATAGATTGCCTGCTTTCCCACACCGCCGCCGACCAGTGGCGTGAACATCTCAAACGAGGTGCTCGCCGTGCGCGGGATGGCAAGGCACGGGCCGATCGACAGGTAGATCAGCAGCGTGAACACCGCGGCAAAGCGCGGGTGCACGCGTCCGGCGAGGGCGGACAGGCCGTCCGACCGCGCCACCGCGATCACGCCCAGCACGGGCAGACCGATCGCGCTCATGGCGAAGCCCAGAAAAGCGGGCCATGCGGCTGTGCCGGCCTCCGCGCCGAGAAACGGCGGAAAGATCAGATTGCCCGCCCCGAAAAACATGGAAAATAGCGTAAACCCGACGAGCAAAAGGTTTTTGCCGTGCAGCTTTTGCATAGAGAGGTCCCTCCTCATATTGCTATCCTTTATTATAGCCGTGCGGTGGGTTTTGTCAAACCGGCGGCAGGGCAAAGAAAAAGACCGCGTGAAGCGGTCTTTTTCAGGGTGGATCACTTTTTCATAATGTCCTCGCCGCGCGCGGCACGCGCCACGATGCCGGACAGGAACAGCAGCGCCACGAGGTTGGGGAATACCATCAGGCCGTTGAACAGGTCGGACAGGTTCCACACCAGGTCAACCTTGAGCGCGGAGCCGATCACGATGCACACCACAACGATCGCGGCATAGATCTTGGTGGCCTTCTGGCCGAACAGCGCCTTGACGTTGGTTTCGCCGAAGAAATACCAGCCGATGATGGTCGAGAACGCGAAGAACAGCATGCAGATCGCAACGAACGCGTTACCGAACGAGCCGAGCGCGTAGTTGAACGCCGCCTGCGCCAGCGCGGTGCCTTCCAGCGCGCCGGGTACGCCTGCCTGCAGCTGGCCCGAAGTCAGGATGACCAGCGCGGTCAGCGTCAGCACGATAAAGGTATCGATGAATACCGAAACGATCGCGATTTCGCCCTGATCCTGCGGCTTTTCCACCTTGGCCAGTGCGTGTGCGTGCGGGGTCGAACCCATACCGGCCTCGTTGGAGAACAGGCCGCGCGCGACGCCGTAGCGCATAGCCTCGCGCACGGTGATGCCGACCGCGCCGCCGAGGATGGCCTGCGGGTCAAATGCCGCGACAAAGATCGAACGCAGCGCCGGGATAATGGCTGCATGGTTGATGCACAGGATGACAACGCAGCCGATCATGTAGAAGCCTGCCATGATCGGGACAACCTTCTCGGTGAAGGCCGCGATACGGCTGACGCCGCCGAGGAAAATGAACGCCGCGATGATCGCACAGATCACGCCGATGATGCGCTTGTCCACGCCAAAGGCGTTCTGGAACGCTTCGCTGATCGAGTTCGCCTGCACCATGTTGCCGGTGAAGCCCAGCGCGAAGATAATGGCGATCGAGAAGAAGCCCGCGAGGAACTTGCCGACCTTGCCGGTGAAGCGTGCCTTGATGTAGTAGATCGGGCCGCCGGTGACATGGCCGTTCTTGTCGGTCGTCTTGTACTTCTGCGCGAGCACGGCCTCGCCGTAGATCGTGGACATGCCGAAGAACGCACTCAGCCACATCCAGAAGATTGCGCCCGGGCCGCCGGAGTACAGCGCGGTAGCCGCGCCCGCGATGTTGCCCGTGCCGACCTGCGCTGCGATCGCGGTGGTCAGCGCCTGGAACGGGCTCATACCGTCCTTGCCGGCCTTTTCGCCGTGCAGCGAGAAGTTGCCGAACAGCCGCTTCCAGCCCGCGCCGAACTTGCGCACCTGTACAAAGCGCGTGCGGATCGAGAAGATGACGCCCGTGCCTACCAGCAGGTAAAGCAGCACGCTGTTCCACACGATGTTGCTGATCTTGCTTACAAGATCAGCCAGTTGATCCATTGACATTTCTTTCTTACCCCTTTTTCCGGCAGCGCCGCCCCGCTCTGCGGGCTGCAGCCTGCCTTTTTCTGTTTTTGCGGCAAACAAAAAGAGCCAGAAACCCTTTTGGGGTCTGACTCTGAAAGGAGCGTCCATGCGGCACGGCGGAAAACGCAAAAAAGCGCCGCCCTGCGCTGAGGTTCGCACTCTGTCCTTTTGCCTGAGAGATTGGCTTGCGGTTTTTCCCCTGACCGCGCGCGTTGCACCTTCGGCAGCCCCCTCAAGGGGCGTTCTCCAGAGTCACATCCATTTACAGTCCCCATCCGGCAACCCGGACGCCTGAGAGTTTTGCTCCTTCGGCAAGCCATACGGCTTTTTCCTGCAAACTTCGTTTGTCGCTATGCTCTTAAGTTTTCAGTCTATCATGCAGCAGCAGTATTGTCAAGGGCATCCGTTACGCTTTGTTCATCCGTTGCTTGACAAGCTGTGATATAATAATTAGGTTAAAGAATTGGATTTTTGAAAGGAGGAAACACGGTATGACCGACGCTTTGCAGCGCCTGCTGGATACGATCACCGGCTTTCTGGCGGAAAACCCGCTGGTCGGCGCATGGTATACCACGGTCGTGCGTTTTGTGTTCCCGTTGTTGGCGCTGATGATTCTGGTCGGCGCGATCCGCTCGCTATGGAAGGTCAAGCACCCAGACGAGGTCTGGGGCTATCTTGCCATGGCAAACGGCGTGCGCCTGCCGCTGACCCATTGGGAGAATATCATCGGCCGCGCGCCCGCCTGCGATGTGCAGCTGGAGTATCCTTCGGTCTCGCGGCAGCATGCCGCGCTCATCCGTGAGGACGACGGCAGTTGGACGGTGTATGACCTCGCCTCCAAGGGTGGTGTGACGGTCAATGATCTGCCGGTGGATGAGTATGCAGTCGTTGAGGATGGCGACACGGTTGCCTTCGGCGGCATCCCGACCATGATGATGCCGATTTCGGCCGAGGAAAAGCGCGAGCAGATGGCGGAGCGCCGCATCGAGGGCCGGCCGGCCGGCATGTGGGGTTCGCTCGTGCTGCTGACGCTGTTTCAGGTGCTGACCGCCCTGCAACTGATCGTCGCCGCAGGGGAGGAGGCAACCGTCACCATCCCGCTCACCTTCCTCGTGCTGACGCTTGTGTGCTGGGGCTATTTCATCATCCTGCGTTCGTTCCGGCGCATCGGCTTTGAGATGGAAACGATCGCCTTTTTCCTGTGTACGCTGTCGCTGGCGGTAACCGGCTCCAAGGTGCCCGAGGAGATGCCCAAGCAACTGGTCGCGATCCTGATGGGGCTGGCTTTGTTCTTGGTGCTCGGCTTCTTCCTGCGTGACCTGACGCGCGCGCAGAAGGTGCGCTGGTTTATGGGGGCGGCGGCCGTCGGCATGCTGGTCATCACGCTGCTGATCGGCTCGAGCCAAGGCGGCGCAAAGGCGTGGATCCGGCTGGGCGGCATGTCGCTGCAGCCGTCCGAGCTGGCGAAGATCTGTTATATCTTTGCGGGCGCGGCAACGCTCGACCGCCTGTTCAACAAGCGTAACCTGTGGATGTTCATCGGCCTGACCGGAATCTGCGGCGCGTGCCTTGCGCTGCAGAACGACTTCGGTACGGCGCTGGTGTTCTTCGTGACCTTCCTTGTTATCGCGTTCCTGCGCTCGGGCGACTTTGCCACGCTCGGACTGATCTGCGCGGGCTGCTTTGCCGGCGGCATGGTGCTGCTGACGGTCAAGGGGCATGTCGCGGCGCGTTTCTCCTCGTGGGGCCACATCTGGGAGGATGTGTACGGCGCGGGCTTCCAGCAGACCCATACGCTGACCGCGGCTGCCTCGGGCGGCATGATCGGCGTGGGCGCGGGCAAGGGCTGGCTGGCCGGCCTTGCCGCGGCGGATACCGATATTGTATTCGGCATGCTGTGCGAGGAATGGGGCCTGATTATCGCAGTGCTCACCATCCTGTGCATCATCACGCTGGCCGTATTCGCGGTGCGCGCGTGCCGCGCGGGGCGGTCGAGCTTCTATACGATCGCGGCTTGTGCCGCGACCAGTCTTCTGGTGTTCCAGACCTGCCTGAACGTGTTCGGCGCGGTCGATATCCTGCCGTTCACCGGCGTTACCCTGCCCTTCGTTTCGAACGGCGGTTCGTCCATGCTGTCGGCCTGGGGCATGCTGGCCTTTTTGAAGGCGACCGACACGCGGCAGAACGCGTCCTTTGCGGTCAAGCTGCCTTCGCGGCGCGAACTGCGCGGGGAGGTGGAATAAATGCGGAAAATCGAAAAACGCGGTGTGTTCTGCCTGATTCTGGCGGCGCTGCTCGGGCTTGGTCTGGCGGTGTTCTGCTTCCAGTTTGTTGTCTACGGCGGCGACTGGGCTTCCTATCCGTATAACCGCCATCTGTACAGCAACTCCGGCCAGCTCAAGGGCGGCACCATCCTCGACCGGGACGGCGACGTGCTCTCCTCGCTCGACGAAAACGGCAACCGCACCTACTATCCGGATGCAGATATCCGCCGTGCGACGCTGCACGCGGTCGGCGATCCGGCGGGCAATATTGGTTCGGGCGCATTGACCGCCTTTGCCGATAAGCTGTCCGGCTATAACCTGCTGACCGGTGTGTATTCGCCGCTCGGCACGGGCAACAACCTGTATCTGACGATCGACGCGTATCTGAACAACATCGCCTATCAGGCGCTGGGCGGCATGAGCGGCACGGTCGGCGTGTATAACTACAAGACTGGCGAGATCCTGTGCATGGTGTCGACCCCGACCTTTGACCCTGCCGACCCGCCGAACATCGACCCGGACGACCCGGCGTGGGAGGGCGTGTATGTCAACCGTCTGCTGTCGGCCAACTCGATCCCCGGCTCGATTTTCAAGGTCGTCACGCTCAACGCCGCGATCGAGAATATCCCCGACCTGTTCACCCGCAGCTGGAACTGCACTGGCTCGGTGGAGATCGGCGGCGACGTGGTCACCTGTCCGTACGCACACGGTGAGCAGGATATCGAGGACGCGCTCGCCAACTCCTGCAACGGTGTGTTCGGTCAGCTCGCGGTCGAGCTGGGCGGCGACACGATGCAGAAATATACCGACGCGGCAGGGCTGACCAAGTCGATCAAGGTCGACGGCATCAACACCTCGGAGAGTCACTTCAACTTTGACGGCAACGACAACCAGCTCGCATGGGCGGGCGTCGGTCAGGGCGAGGACACGATGTGCCCGATCAACATGATGCTGTATATGGGCGCGATCGCCAACGGCGGCAAGGCCGCCATGTCGCGCCTGATCGAAAAATCCACGACCGAATATGGCTTGCCGACTGGCCTGTACTTCGCACACAAGTCCTCCAAGCTGATTGAGGAGGACACGGCAGAGACCATTTCGGACATGATGCACAACAACGTTATCGAAACCTACGGTCAGGACCGTTTCCCGGGCATGGATATCTGCGCCAAGTCCGGTACGGCCGAGGTCGGCGCGGACAAGACGCCGAACGCATGGTTCACCGGCTTTTTGCGCGATGAGGCCACGCCTTACGCCTTTATCGTGCTGGTGGAGAACGGCGGCGGCGGTTCGTCGGTCGCGGGCACGGTGGCATCCAAGGTGCTGACGGCCGCAGTCGAAAAGGTCTACTGAGTTTTTGCATCACAGATAACGGGACTGAAAAAGGGCCTCGCGCTTTGGCGCGGGGCCCTTTCTGCATATCGCGGCACGCCCCCTTGCAAAATCTTAACGAGTTCTTTATACTATTTTTATAGGGGGGACGGCGGCATGCTGTCCCCCATTGCGTTTTGACACAGAAAGGATGGGCGAGGGAATGTCAGGTTGGATGGTACGGGGATTGCGCACATTTGGTGCGGCGCTGCGTCGCGCGCTGCCGGTCATCCTGTTTTTCCTGTCGTCCTTTGCGATTGTGTGCGCGGTGTACGGCCTGCAATACGTGATTGTCGTATCGGTCGTCACCGTGTTTTTTCAAACGCGCTACAAGCGCAGCGACAACACCGCGGTCAAATATCTGCGTCTGCTGATTATCGGCAGCGTGCTGATGGTGCTGGGCTATATCGCCTCGACCGGCCTTGCCGCCTGCGTTGTGCTCAATATCTGCGTGCCGTTTGTGCTGGTGCTGACACAAAGCTCGCAGTTTAATCCCAAGGGCTACTTTACCTACGCGATGCTGTTTGTGTTCCTGTCGCTCATCCCGCCGGCAAACCCGGCGCAGCTTTTTATCGAGCTGATCGTGTTCTGGGGCGGCGTGGCGTACCTTGCGGCCGCAATCGCGCTGTACGGCCGTCTGACCCGCCGTCCGGCGGCAGCAGCGCTCTCGCTGGAGCGGGCACTGAACGAACTGGGCGATCTGCTCCTGCTGCTGGTCGAGCCGGACCGCCAGAAGGAACTGCATGAACGCTTCCGCGCGTTGCTGCGCACGCTGCACCAGATGTCTTATCACCAGCAGTTTTTCTCGCGGCAGACGCCGGATAACCAGCTTCACGATATGGTTTCGACACTGGCGCAGCGGTTTTCCTATCTGATCACCGACCATGAATGGCGCGCCGAGCTGGATGAAAAGCGCATTGCCATGCTGCGCGAACTGGCAGCCTTTGTCCATGCGGTATCCGCCGCGCTGGCGGACGGGACAGCCGGGGAGGCACAGATCGTCCGCGCGCAGGCGCTGCTCGACGGCATGGATATCCCTGAGGGGCGGGTGCGCATTTTCAGCCGCAGCCTGCTGCACATGCTTACGCTGATTCTGCGCACGCGCGGTGTTCAGCTGGAGGATACGGCCTATCCGCTCAGCTGGGGCGGCATCTGGCAGCAGTTGCGTCTGCGGCTGTCGACCGAGTCGTTTGAGATGCGTTTTGCCATGCGTTTGGCGGCTGTGATGACCGTCACCGGCGCGATCAGCTTTTTGCTGCCGGTCACACATTCCTATTGGATTCCGCTCAATGCCTTCCTGCTGCTCCAACCCAGCTGCGAGGACAGCAGCTACCGCATGAAAACCCGCCCGATCGGCACGCTGATCGGCTGCGTGGTCGAATTTTTAATTCATCCGCTGCTGCCCGGTCTGCCCGGACAGCTGGGCTTTGCGCTGGTGATGATCTCGCTGATGTACTGCGCGACCCCCGGCACATGGTACCACCCGATCTTTTCGACCGGTTATGCGCTGACCCTTGCCAGCATGACGATGGATGGAACCACCGCAATCACCCTGCGTCTGGTCTATCTGGGCGCGGCGGTCGCGATCGTGTTCCTGATCAACCGGTTTTTCTTCCCGATCCGCCGGGATGCGATGTTCCGCTACAACATCAAGGCGCTGTTCCGGCTGCACAACAGCTACTGGGAGTTTATCCGCCGCGGGCTGGCGGGCGACACCGACCTGTCGGTGTCGTGCGAGATCCTGACCTGCTTCCACATGACATACGAGGATTGCATGGGCTATTTGACGCAGCACCCGGCACTGCCGCATCGCAGCGATTTGCAGACCGTTTTGCTGACCCTGTGGCACATGTTTTCCGAGCTGGAACAGATGCACTATCTGGTGCGCACGCAGAGCGTGCAGCCGGACGAGGCGGGCACGCTGCTCGAGATGATCGACGCGATCGAGGAAGAACTGTACCCGATCATCGACGGGCGCAATATCCCGGCGCTGCGCCGCGCGCTGCATTACCGTGAGCACGGCGTGACCTATGTGCTGACCCGGTATCTGCGGCATGCGGAGTCGCTTTTGCAGTATAAGGCGTGCATCCCGTTCTGATGCGGGGCGCACACCGCTTGACGAAAACAGGTAACTTCTGTATAATGCTGATATTACCCTGCGCAGTTTTTCTGCGCATGAGAAAGGATATCATGTATTATGTCTGACCCGGACCCTGCGGGCTTGCCGCGAAGTCCCTTCGAGATCCTGCTTGAATAGCATAAACGTTTCGGTTTGCTATTTTGAGTACATATTTGAGAAGGGAATTGTCATGTCAACAACAACTGGTATTATCATTATTGTCGTCTGTCTGATCCTGTCGGCGTTTTTCTCCTCGACCGAGACCGCTTATTCGTCGCTCAACCGCATCCGCATCAAGAGCATGGCGGAAAAGGGGGATAAGCGCGCGGCGCTGGTGCTCAAGCTGAGCGAGGAATACGACAAACTTTTGAGCACGATCCTGATCGGCAATAACATCGTCAACATCGCGTCCGCCTCGGTCGCGACCGTGCTGTTCATCGAATGGATGGGCGAGCAGCGCGGCCCGACGATGTCGACCATCGTCACGACCGTCATCGTGCTGATCTTCGGTGAAATTTCGCCCAAGACGCTGGCGAAAGAGTCGCCCGAGAGCTTTGCGCGTCTGGTTGCGCCTGTTATCCACGCGTTTGTGTGGGTGTTTACGCCTGTCAACTTCATCTTCGTCCAGTGGAAAAAGCTGCTGAGCATGGTGTTCAAGACCTCGACGGACAGCTCGATTTCCGAGGAGGAGCTGCTGACCATGGTCGACGAGGCCGAGAGCGAGGGCGGCATCGACGAGCAGGAGGGTGACCTCATCCGCAGCGCGATCGAGTTCAGCGACGTCGAGGTTATGGAGATCTACACGCCGCGTGTATCCGTTCTCGGCATCGAGGAAGGCACGGAGAACGATGAGGTCGCGCGCGTGTTCTGCGAGACGGGCTACTCCCGTCTGCCGGTCTACCGCGACACGATCGACAACATCATCGGCATCATCCACGAAAAGGATTTCTATAACCATGTGCTGCACGGCGGCAAACCCGTCGAGGACATTATGACCGCCCCGATCTTTATCGCGAAAACCATGAAAATCGGCGTGCTGCTCAAGATGCTCCAGCAGAACAAGGCGCATTTCGCCGTCATCGCGGATGAATACGGCGGCACGCTCGGCATTGTGACGCTCGAGGACGTACTTGAAGAGCTGGTGGGCGAGATCTGGGACGAACACGACCGCGTGGTCGAGCAGTTCTGGAAAACCGGCGAGCATGAGTATCAGGCGCGCGGTTCGGCGGATTTCGACGATGTACTGGCGGCCTTCGGCTATGACGAGCCGGACGACGATGAGGAATATGTCACAATCAACGGCTGGATGACCGATCAGCTCGAGCATATCCCGCAGCGCGGCGAGGTCGTCAGCTTCAAAAACCTTGATTTCATCGTACAGGACGCGGATAACCGCTGTGTGCGCATGGCGCGCATCGTGGAAAACGAACCGGTGCAAGCAGAGGTGGAGGGTATTTCTGCCAATAAAAAGTAAAAATATGCAAATATTTATTGAAATCCCAATGGGATTATGGCATACTTGAACAAAGACAGCCATTCTCTGTTTTAGCTGACCCCTTGGGAGGAGCGCTGTCCGTCAAAGGGGGCGCTGGGAATATATGGCCTCCTTTGGTATATTTTACAGAGGAGGTCTTTTATTATGAAAAAGCGTATCTCTGCAATTTTCCTAGCGGTGTCCATTTGTCTATCCCTGCTTCCGGCGGCGGCAGCGGCCGGGGATGATGGCGTTGACACCAGCTACATCTATGATGAGGCCGCGCATACCGCGCAGATCAAGGCCGCAGTGGGCTGGCAGGCGTACGATACCGTCTGCGCACATTTAACCAATGTAATGCCCAACATTGAAGTCATCGAGCATTGGGTTGACCCCGAGGAGACTGGGCCGGCACTGTTATTCCATCTGGACAGCGGCGCGACGGTTCGTCCGGAGGATGATGTCATTCTGGGCGATACACGGTATGATTTTTCGATTTTCTACATGCCGATCGAACTGGACGATGGCACCGGCACGCTGGTCAATTTTGAAGACGAGGATTTTTTCAACTTCTTTGCACAGGGAGAGAGCAGTGAAACATCGGTTCCCCTGCCGGACGGCGAATATCTGATTAAAGTGAATGTTACTGACTCACCGGTTGAATATGCCGGCTCGAATGGAGCGGGAGTTGGGGAAGCGACCACATTCTACGTGACCGTCGGCTCCACGGAAACTCCGGACGGGTCTGGTGAAAACCCGTCCATCAGCTTCTCGGACGTTGCATCTGACGCGTATTATGCGGATCCGGTCGTATGGGCGGTAGAGCAGGGCATCACTGACGGTACGAGTGACACGACGTTCTCGCCTGACCAGACCTGTACCCGCGCGCAGATCATCACGTTCCTGTGGCGTGCGGCCGGTTCGCCCGAGCCTGCAGGTGCCAATGCCTTTACGGATGTCGCGGACGACGCGTATTACGTCGGGGCGACCGCATGGGCGGCGGAAAACGACATGGCGGGCGGCGACAGCTTTCATCCCGAAGCACCTTGCACGCGTGAAATGGCAGTGGAGTTCATGTGGAAGCACGCGGGTAGCCCGGGTGCAACCCCGGCGGACTTTGCCGACATCTCCTCTGGCGCGGTCGACTGGGCGGTGGCAAACGGTGTGACCGACGGCACGAGCGACACGACGTTCTCGCCTGACGACACCTGCACCCGCGGTCAGATCGTGACCTTCCTGTACCGTGCGTTTGCGGAGTAAAGCGATCGCACAAGGGTTTATAACGACATACGGAAACCCTGCGGCTGTAACATGCCGCAGGGTTTTGTTTTGCCCTGATGCAAGCCCGTCCGGCATGTGCCGGGCGGGCTTGCGCTCACTTTGCTGCCGTCGGCAGCGGAACGACAGCACGCGGTGGCTGCGCCGCTGCTGTCCGGTGTGCAGCCCGACGGTGCACCGCCTTGCGCGGCCGTGTCAGCGCGTAGGACAGGCCGAGCAGCGCCGCCGCGCCCAGCAGGCCGAGCGCGAGCGTCAGCGCCGAGATGTGCCCCATATCCGACGCGCCCGCCAGCATCAGCGGCAGCAGGCCACCGCAAAGCCCTAACAGTTTACCCAACGTGTTTTTCATGTCTGTCCCCTCCGCTTGCTGTTTTGATGCTTTGAGTATACCCAAAGGCCAGTCCGATAAAACGGACTTGCTCCAAAACTGCAAAAAATAAGCCCCGCCGTCAGGCGGGGCATTGTATCAGATGGGGGTCAGGCCGGACGGAACCAGCCGGGGATGATATCGTCCCGCACGGCGAGGTCGCGGAACACAGCCGCCGCCGCGTCCTCGTAAGCGCGCGGGCTGGTGGCTTTTTTGAGCTGTTTGCCGTGCTTTTCGCTGTTTTCAAACAGGTTCAGGTGATAAAACCAGATCTCCTTCATGCGCAGCATGGCGATGCGCGCGTCGCCGAAGGCCTCACAATAGCGGGTGTAAAGCATGTCGTGAAAAGCGCGCAGCGTCGCACTGTCCGCGCGTTTGCCGCCGCGCAGCCGCGTGACGAGCGAGGGGTCACCGATCAGCCCGCGGCCGATCATCACAGCGGGCAGGCCGGGATAGCGCATCTTGACCGCATGCGCATTCGCTTCCGTTACCACGTCGCCGTTGTAGCACACCGGCATGCGGCAGTTTGGCAGCGCGGCGGCGAAGTCCGCCTCGCGCACCTTTCCTTTGTAGAAATCCTGCCGCACGCGCGGATGAATGGTCAGCTCCGCGACCGGATACTGGTTGTAAATCTCCAGCAGGCGGTCGAATTCCGCCGGGTCGTGCAGCCCCAGCCGCGTTTTGATTGAAATGTGCGCGTGCGTCGCAGAAAATACCGCGTCCAGAAAGCGGTCGAGCGCGTCCGGGTCGGCGAGGAAGCCCGCGCCCTTGCCCTTGGCCGTCACCGTGCCGGATGGGCAGCCGAGGTTGAGGTTGACCTCGTTGTAGCCCAGATCGGCCAGCGCGTCCGCCGCCCAGATGCAGTCCGCGGCCGACTTGGTCAAAAGCTGCGGCACGGCGGGCACGCCCGCGTTCACCTCGGGCGCGATATCGCGCTTTTGGCGCGGGGTGAAGCGCTCCGTGGTCGTCGGGGTGATGAACGGCATGAAATATTTGTCCACGCCGGGGAAAAATTCATGGTGCGTGCGGCGGTAAACCGCACCGGTCACGCCCTCCATCGGGGCAAAATAGTATCGCATGGGGGAACCCTCGTTTTCTGTGGTATCCCCTCTATTATAGCGGGTCGCCCCCGCACCCGCAAGCGGTTACGAGCGCGATTTGGGCTTTGCCAGCAGCGCAAACAGGCAGCCGAACACGATTGCCGCTGCGATGCCGCCCGCGGCGCCGGTCACGCCGCCAGTGAACGCGCCGAGCAGGCCGTCCTCCGCGACTGCTTTGGCAACGCCCTTGGCGAGCGAATAACCGAAGCCGAGAAGCGGCACGCTCGCGCCCGCGCCCGCGTAGTCGACGACCGGCTGGTACAGGCCGAACGCCTGCAAAATGACGCCTGTCACCACCAGTCCGACCAAAATGCGCGCCGGGGTCAGCTTGGTTTTATCGATCAGCACCTGACAGACCGCGCAGATCGCGCCGCCCACCCAGAAGGCATTGACATATTCCATCCAGTTCATGCGTCGCTCCTTTCGATCACGGCCGCGTGGCAGATGCCCGCGATCGGCTGCCCCTGCTGCACCGAGGTCGGGCTCATCATCGCACCCGTGCCTGCGAACACCAGACGGCGGATCTTGCCGGCTTGCATGTCGCGCAGCAGCGGCCCGCACAGTACGGCCGCCGAGCAGCCGCAGCCCGAGCCGCCTGCGTGCGCGTCCTGCGTGTCGCCGAACAGCAGGCTGCCGCAGTCCGAGTAGACGGGAGACAGGTCGATGCCGTCCGTGCGCAGCAGCGTCAGCAGCAAATCCGCGCCGACGCGGCCAAGGTCGCCGCTCACGATGCAGTCGAAGTCGGTCGGCTGCGCGCCGAGGTCGTGCAGCAGGGCGGAGATGGTGTCATAGGCGGCGGGTGCCATCGCCGCGCCCATGTTGTTTGCATCCTTGACGCCCAGCTCGACCATCTTGCCGAACAGGACGTGCGTCACGCGCAGGCGGCTCATGCCTTTGCCGGACAGCACCACCGCGCCTGCGGCGGTCGCCGTCCACTGGGCGGTTGGGGTGCGCTGGCCGCCGTAGGCAAGCGGGAAGCGGTACTGCCGCTCTGCCGAGCAGAAATGCGAGGAAGCCGCCGCGAGCAGACGCTGTGCCGCGCCGCTTTCGACCAGACAGCCGCCCAGCGCCAGCCCCTGCGCCATGGTCGAGCACGCGCCGTATTGCCCGAGATAGGGCGTGTCCGAGTCGACCGAGGCGAGGAACGAGCCGGTGCACTGGTTGAGCAGGTCGCCCGCGAGGATCAGGTCGATCTCGCCCTTTTGCAGCCCGGCCTTGTGCACCGCAAGGTTGATCGCATTGCGCTGCAGCGCGCTCTCGGCCAGCTCCCATGATTTCTGCCCCATGCGGTCATCGGTCGCGACATAGTCAAAACGGTCGCCGAGCGGGCCTTCGCCCTCCTTTTTGCCGACGGCCGCGGCGTGCGCAATCAGATAAGGGCGGCCGGTCAGCCGCAGCGTGCGCTTGCCGACACGTTCGATCATGCGCCGCCGCCCCCTCCCAGCAGCACGAGCACCAGCCCGTAGATCACGCTGGCCGAAATGCCGTATACCAGCACCGGCCCCGCGATCGCAAACAGCTTTGCGCCGACGCCCAGAATCAGCCCTTCGCTTTTGAACTCCATTGCAGGCGAAACGATTGCGTTGGCAAAGCCGGTGATCGGCACAAGCGTGCCTGCGCCCGCGTGCTTGGCGAGCTTTTCGTATAAATGCAGGCAGGTGAATAGACCGCCGAGGAACACCATCGTGATCGCGGTCGCGGCGGCGGCGTCCGAGGTGTCCAGCCCGCGCCATTGCCAGAAGTTGCTCACGGCCTCGCCTACGGTGCAGATCAGCCCACCGAACAGGAATGCCTTGGCGCAGTCGCGCCCGAGCGGCGAGGGCGGGCTTTTCTGCTCGAGCAGCTGTTGGTACGTCTGCTTGTCCAGCTTCATATTCATGCTCCTTCCGGGGTTTTCTGCTATTTTGCGCAAAAGACGAAAATTTATCCCCAGTGCGGAAAAGGCGGTGCGTAGGCATGATCGGCGCGCATCTGCGCATACTGACCGTATCTCACAATGGCAAAGGAGAGAGGAAATATGGTGGAGCAGGATACCATCAAGCTGCTGCGCGAGTGCGACGCGGGTATCAAAATGGGCGTGTCCTCGATTGACGAGGTGCTCGGGAATATCAAAAGCGACAAGCTGCGCCGGGCGCTGAAAGCGTGCCGCGACGAACATGTGCAGCTGCAGGACGAGATTCAAGTGCTGCTGGACGAATACCATGATGACGGCAAGGGGCCGAACCCGATCGCCAAGGGTATGTCGTGGATCAAGACCAACGTCAAGATGGGCATGGACGAATCCGACCATACGGTGGCCGACCTGATGACGGATGGCTGCAACATGGGCGTCAAGTCACTCAGCCGCTACCTCAACCAGTATGCGGCCGCGAGCGAAAAGTCCAAGGACATCACCAAGCGGCTGATCGCACTCGAGGAACGGCTGACCGACCAGATGCGGGATTTCCTGTGAGAGGAGAACTGCCGCGACAAAACAAAAACCGCCCAATGGGCGGTTTTTTCATGTTCACAGGGCTTATCCCAGCGCTTCCTTGCGCTCGCGGCCGTCGCGCAAAAGCGCGGTCAGGGTTTCGCAGTCGCCCGCGCGGATGGCGCGGCGGTATTCGTCCAGATGCTTGATGATCTCGTCGATCTCCGCGGCGAGCGGTTCGGCATTGCACAGGAACAGCTCGCTCCACATGGTTTCGTTCAGCTTTGCCACGCGGGTCAGGTCCTTGTAGCTGCCCGCCGAGTAGCCATTGTGGCGCTCGGCCTCCGGGCTTTTGATATACGCCGAGGACACGACATGCGCCAGCTGCGAGGTAAAGGCGATCATCTTGTCGTGCTGCGCGGCCGTGCAGCGCACGGTCTGGCCAAAGCCGAGAGACATGAAGTACGCTTCCAGCTGCTCGAGCACGCGCTCGGTGCTGCTTTTTGTCGGCACGAAGATCATGCTTGCGCCGTCGAACAGCGTCGGCAGCGAGAAGTCGAGGCCGGAGAACTCTCGGCCCGCCATCGGGTGCCCGCCGACAAAGTGCACGCCGGCGTCCAGCGCGGCCTGCTCCAGCCGGTCGACCATAAACTGCTTGACGCCGACCATATCGACCACGACGCAGCCCTTTTTGAGCTTTTTCATGTTCTCGAGCAGCCAGTCGACTGTCGCCTGCGGATACAGGCCGATGATAACGAGATCGGCTTCGTGGAACAACGCATCGGTCGCGATCGCATCGATTGCGCCGTCCGCGAGCGCCTGCTCGGCGGTGCGGCGGGTGCGGTTCCAGCCAAGCACGCGGCTGAGTGTGCGGGCCTTGATGGTCTTGCCCATCGAGCCGCCCATCAGGCCGAGACCGGCGATGAGTACGGTGTCAAACATGTGAAAACCCCTTTCGGTGGTGGTGGAAAATCAGAGCGCATGCAGCTCCTGCTGCAGCCGGTCGAGGAAACGGCACAGGTGGAAGCCGTCGCAGACCGCGTGGTGCACCTGTGCGGCGAGCGGGAGCGTCCATTTGCCGTTTTCCTGCTCAAACTTGCCGATCGTGAAGATCGGCTGCAGATAGTTGAAAATCGGCGTATTGATCTGGAAGCTTGTAAAGTCCGCCCACGGAACCATGGAAACGGTGAAAATGTTTTCCGGCATGTTCGGTTTGGGCGCAAACCCTTCCAGATGTCCATATTGTGCCTGATCGGCCGTGTAGTTTTGCAGGAATACCGCATAGTCCTCGCTGTATGCCGTCCAGAGGTTGGAGAATGTTTCGGATTTCCGGTGGAACACCGTGTAGGACGGCGTCATGCTGTGATAGCAGACCAGCGTGCCGTCCGGGCGGAACGCCATGCGGAACTGCTCGAACTGGTTTACGGTTTTAGTCAGCGCGTACAGCATCGAGGGATAGAGCTTTAACCCTTTTTCCCGCAGGTTCGTGATATCCAGCCGTACGGTCATGCTGTATGTGCAGGGGACGGCGGAGAGGTAATGCGCGAAGAACTCCTCACGGTTCCAAGTGTCGCGGTCGATCACGGTGTAGCACATGGGTTGTCCCTCCCAAATACAGATAGAATAGGCGGCCATGCCGCCCGAATGGTTTCCTTCTATGTCCGGGGATTGACCCGGCAGATGTGCTTCCAGATTGGCGTGATGCGGCAAATGACGAACACAATGAGCGCCCCGGCGAGGTTCAAAATCAGGTCATCTATGTCGCACGAGCCTGCGCCCGTGTAGACCTGCGCGACCTCGACCGTCGTGATGCCGAGCATCAGCGTTGCGGTAAAGAAAAAGATGCTGCGCTGCCAGCGGAACAGGGCGGGCAGAAACACGCCCATCGGCGCAAACGCCACAAGGTTGCCCAGCAGGTTTAAAACGACCAGCCGCAGCGAGATATTGCCGTAGTCATAGGCGATCAGGTAATTTTTGATCGTGCGCAGCGGTTCGAGGTTGACTTTTTCGAGCGTTGCGTGCATGGACATGCCGCGGCCGAACGCGTTGTCGAAGAACAGCACGTTTGCCAGCACCCAGAGATAGTACCAGAACAGCAGCAGCATGTAGTCGTGCCGCCGCTTACTGCGCGCGCCTTTCGGCACGCCGAAAAACATCGAAATCCACAGCAGTACGACAAACGCTGCTGCAAACGCAAATTTCTGCTCGGGGCCGACGACATAGTTCGGCGCGAGCTCGTAATACAGGTTAAAACAGAGCAGGGCGGCGGTGAGTACCGCCGCCAGCCTGCGGATGAAGGTTTTCAAAAGTGTATGCTCCTTTGCGGAGGGATGGGCTTACAGGTTTTCGGCTTCCTGGAGCCAGAGCGCGCTTGCCGCATCCGACGGCATGCGCCAGTCGCCGCGGGGCGACAGCGCCACGGTGCCGACCTTGGGGCCGTCCGGCAGGCAGGAACGCTTGAACTGCTGGGTGAAGAAGCGGCGGATAAAGGTCACGAGCCACTTTTTGATCGTCGCGTCATCATACACACCGGCGAAGGTCTTGCGCGCAGCGCGATAGATTTTGCGCGGCGGATAGCCGAAGCGCAGTATATAGTACAGGAAAAAGTCGTGCAGTTCGTATGGGCCGACCAGATCCTCTGTCTTCTGGCTGATTTCGCCGTCCTTGGGCGGCAGCAGCTCGGGGGACACCGGCGTATCCAGCACGTCGTACAGCACGTCGGACAGTTCGCCCAGTGCGCGGTCGGCCTCGTAGGCCACCAGATAGCGCACCAGCGTCTTGGGGATGGAGGCGTTAACGCCGTACATGCTCATATGGTCGCCGTTGTAGGTCGCCCAGCCGAGCGCCAGTTCGGACAGGTCGCCCGTACCGATAACCATGCCGCCGCACTTGTTGGCCAGATCCATCAGCACCAGCGTACGCATGCGCGCCTGCGCGTTCTCGAAGGTCACGCTGTGGTCGTTCCAGTCATGGCCGATGTCGGCAAAATGCTGGTCGACCGCGGCCTTGATGTCGACGGTTTTGAGCGTCGCGCCGTAGGCCTCTGCCAGCTTTTCCGCGTTGCCGCGCGTGCGCGCGGTCGTGCCGAAGCACGGCATCGTGACCGCGAGGATGCCCTTGCGGTCGAGCCCCAGCCGGTCGAATGCGTGCGCGGTGACGATCAGCGCGAGCGTTGAGTCCAGTCCGCCCGACAAGCCGACGACTGCGGTCGTCGCGTGCGCGGCGCGCAGGCGGGTCGCAAGGCCGACCGCCTGAATGGTCAAAATCTCCTCGCAGCGTGCGTCGCGCTGCGTTTTGTCGCCCGGCACGAAGGGCGTGCGCGGGAAGGTGCGGTCGACGAGGTCGTTTTCGCTCATGGGCAGCGAAAAACCAAATTCGCTCGCAGAGACCGCGCCAAAGGTGTTCATGCGCTGACGGTCGTAGGCCAGACGCTGCAGGTCGATATCGGCATAGATCACACCGCCTTCGAATAGTGTGCTTTCGGCCAGCATCGCGCCGTTTTCCGCGATCAGGTTATGTCCGGCAAAGACCAAATCCTGCGTGGATTCACCGAAGCCTGCATCCGCATAGAGGTAGGTGCACAGCAGACGGCCGGATTGCTGCCGCACGAGGTCGCGGCGGTAGTCCGCCTTGCCGACCAGCTCATCCGATGCGGACAGGTTGACGATGATGTGCGCGCCGCTCAGCGCAAGCTTTGCCGACGGCGGCTCGGGCGCCCAGAGGTCCTCACAGATCTCGACGCCGAAGGTAAACAGCGGCATATCCTCGCAGGTGAACACCTGTCCGGTCATGACGGGCACGCAGACCGGCTCGCCGCCCAGCATCAGCGTTACGCCCTCCATGCAGTCGAGCGTGTCGCCCGAGACAAAGTGGCGCTGTTCATAGAACTCGGAATAGCCCGGGATGCACCGCTTGGGCACAAAGGCCATCACCGCGCCGCCGCACAGCACGGCTGCAACATTAAACAGTTTGCCGTGTACACGCAGCGGCAGGCCGACGATCACGACAGCCTGCAGTGCCGCCGTTTCGCGGCGCACGGTTTCGAGCGCGGCAAGCGCGCCGTCCAGCAGCGTCTGCTGCAAAAACAGGTCGCCGCAGGTGTAGCCGGTCAGGCACAGCTCGGGGAACACGATCAGCTTCGCGCCCTTTTTGGCTGCTTGCTTCGCCTGCTCGATAATCTGGGACGCGTTATGCACGCAGTCAGCCACGCGCAGCGCGGGCGTAGCAGCTGCGATTTTGACAAATCCATCCTGCATTCCAGTATTCCTCCAGATATTCAGATATGGTTAGTATACGCTTTTTTGGACGTTTGCGCAAGCGTTCCGATCGAAACCGGTCTTGCGGCTGTCCGCATAGGGTGCGAAGATAAGAAAAAGCGGGGCTTTTCTGCCGGAAAGCCCCGCTTCGGGTTCAGTATCAGATCGTAAAGATGTGGAACACCTTGGTTGCCAGCTCGGTGGCGAGGATGACGACCAGCAGGATCGGCGCGATCCAGCGCACCATGACACGGTGCAGCGCTTCGCGGTGGAACGAGCCCGCGCCTTCCTTGACCTCGTCCGCGATGACCTTGGTGCCGACCACGTGGCCGATTAGGATGCAGGTCAGGAACGCAACGATCGGCATGAGCACCGAGTTGGAGATGAAGTCGAAGAAGTCGAGGAACTGCATGCCGATGATCGTGATGCCCGCCCACGGGCCGTAGCCCAGGCAGGACGGTACGCCAAACAGCAGCACAACAACCGTAACGAGCAGCGTTGCGGGCTTGCGGCTTATGTGTGTTTTGTCCATGACAACCGAGACAATAGTCTCCATCAGCGAGATCGAGGAGGTCAGCGCCGCAAACAGCACCAGCAGAAAGAACACCGCGCCGATGATCGAGCCGAAATGCATGGATTCAAACACCATCGGCAGCGTGACAAACATCAGGCCGGGGCCGGCGTTGATCGCGGTCGGGTCGCCGCCGTTGAACGCGACGACCGCCGGAATGATCATCAGGCCGGCGATGAAAGCGAACAGCGTGTCGAATACCTCGATCTGGGTGACTGAATGCTCCAAAAGGTTTTCCTTTTGCATATACGAGCCGTAGGTAATCATAATACCCATTGCCAGCGACATCGAGTAGAACAGCTGGCCGAGCGCGCCGAGTACGGTCGAGGCCGAGAACTGCGAGAAATCAGGCAGCAGGTAGTATTTCAGGCCGGCCATCGCGCCGTCGATCGTCAGCGAGTAGATGGCGACAACGACCGAAAGCACCGCCAGCACCGGCATCATGAACCGGCTGGCCTTTTCAATGCCCTTTTCCACGCCGAAAATAACGACGACGGCAGTCAGCAGCACGTAGATCAGGAACCACGGGGTCGGGCCGCTGAAATCCAGCATGGTGGCCGGGATCGAGCCGGCGTCAAAGCCGATGAAGGCGTTGAAATAATCACCGCCGTCGGCCGAGGCCTGCGCGCTGCCGGTCAGGAAGGTGAACAGGTATTTCATTACCCAGCCGCCGATGACACAGTAGTACGGCGTAATGATGACCGGTACGAACGCCGCGATCCAGCCAAGGAAGCCGAAGCGCCGGTCGAGCGCCTTATATGCCCCGATGCAGGACAGGCGGGTCTTGCGTCCAATCGCGATTTCGGTGATCATCAGCGCGAAGCCGAAGGTGATCGCCAGAATGATATACACCAGCAGGAAAATACCGCCACCATACTGCGCGGCCAGATAGGGGAACCGCCAGAGGTTGCCCAAGCCTACCGCAGAGCCGGCCGCAGCCAGCACAAAGCCGATGCGGCTGGAAAAGCTGCTTCTTGATTTCTGTTCCATGGTTTGCTCTTTACTCCCTTATATTGTTTCTTTCTCTGTTGCCGTTCCGGAAGGACGGCGGGGGTCACTCCGCGCGATTGAATTCGCCGAGGAACTGCCATGCGCGCAGCAGGTTGTCCAGATGGTAGTTGCCGACCACGTCCGCTGTGCTCTGCGGCATGGCGCAGATGCCGTCGGGAACATGCAGCCCGAGTGCAGCCAGCCGCGCCGCGTTTTCCGTCGACAAATGCCCCTTTTCATCCATGGCGCACAGGGCGGACAGCTCCTGCCAGATGCTTTGCGCAAGTTTTTCGCAGCCGCGCAGGTAAACCGCCTGCGCGCTGTGGTCGCGCATGCGGAACAGCCGCTGCTTTTCGAAGATCGCCAGCTCCTCCGCGATGCGTCCCAGCTGCGCCCCGAGCGGGGACAGGTCGGGATACCGCCCGTGCAGCACGCGCTCGTCGACATAGGCGGGTACGGCCTGCCGGAACTGCCCGAGCAGCTCGACAATGCGGCGGTGGTTATTGTACGGTTTGAGCGTGACGTTGATCACCAGCGCGGTGGCAAGGCCGATCGCGGTATCGAGCAGGCGGTTGGCGCCGTAGCCCAGCGCTTCATGCGCGGGCGACAGGCAGATCGCGGTGAATACGATGCAGGCCAGCGGCACCGCGAAGCGAAGCCGCAGACGCACGCACAGGTGAATCAGGACGATCAGCCCAAGTCCGATGCCGATATAGCGGGCGTCCGCAAACAGGCTGACAAACACCACGCCAAAGCCCGCGCCCAGCAAAATGCCGGCAAACTGCGTGCGGCAGGTCTCAAACGCGTCGCCCACCGTGCGGCTCATCGCGCTGATCGCGCCGATGGCCGCGAAAATGGGAAGGGGCGAGCCGCGCAGGTCGGCAAACAGCAGCGCCAGCGCGACCGCGAGGCCGGTTTTGACCGTCCGCAGCCCGATAGGGGGGACATGGCGATCCAAATTTTTTTTCCTCCGGAATGGAATAATGAAGTTATTGTATCATGAAACAGGCTTTTTCACAAGCTATTTGCAGGGAAAAGCGTGGTATGCTATAATCTTTTTAACAGCCTGGCAGAAATATGAGGTGCATACTATGAAAAAATACCGTTTCGGCGTTATCGGCGCGGGGAATATGGGTATGGCGATCGCGGAAGGCGCGGTGCGCGCCGGCCTGTTCGAGCGCGGCGAGATGCTGCTGTTCAACCGCAGCGAGGACAAGCGCGCGGAAAAACGCAAGCTGGGATACGCAGTCACAGGAGACTATACCGAGGTCTATACGGCATGCGAAACCGTGCTTTTGGCGGTCAAACCGCAGAATTTTGGCGAGATCCTGCCGGTTCTGGGCGCGTGCGACGGTGAAAAGCCGCTGGTCGTGTCGATTGCGGCGGGCGTGACCTTTTCCAAGATCGAGCAGGCGCTCGGCGCGGATACGCCGGTGATCCGCGTGATGCCCAATACGCCGCTCATGCTTGGCGTGGGTGCGACCGAGCTGGTCAAGAACGCGGCGGCGACCGATGCACAGCTCCAGCAGGTGCGCGCCCTGTTCGACACCATGGGCATCACGGTCGTTTTTGACCGTGAGGATATGCTCAACGAGGTCATCCCGTACGCAGGCTCCGCCCCGGCCTATCTTTATGCCTTTGCCGATGCAATGGTCAAGAGCGCGGTGCAGCACGGCATCGACGCGCAGGATGCGCTGCATCTGTTCTGCCAGACCATGATCGGTTCGGCCCAGATGCTGCTGCGCGGCGATAAAACGCCCGAAGAGCTGATTAAAGCGGTCTGTTCGCCGGGCGGCACGACGCTCGCCGCCATGGAGGTGCTCGAGCGGCGCGACCTGTACGGCATGCTCACCGAGGCGAGCGACAAGTGCATCGCCCGCGCGTATGAGCTGGGGAAATGACATCCCATCCGGCATTGACTTTGCCGCGCCCGTATGATAAAGTAAAATAAATATCCCGCATCACTTTGAGAGGAAGTGGATACTTTGAAAAATTCGACGAAGATCAAAGCGACCCTGCTGCTGACCAGCCTTGCTTGTGCCGCTGGCGCAACCGCGGCGCTTGTCCTGCTGCAGAAGAAGCGTGAGGAAGAGGTTTACCACGAGGCCGAACTGAAGGCCATGGACGAGTTGGAAGAGATGATGCGTGCGGAGTCCGATTGTGCATCCTGCGCCTGTGCGGAGGAGTGTGCGTCGGTCGAGGACGCTTATCAGGATACGTTTGACGAAGAAGCCCCCGCAGAGGAAGCGGCGGACGAGGAAGAGCCGGCTGAGAAGTCGCTCGAGGACTGAGAATCGGACAGCGGGCGGAGGAAATCCCCTCCGCCCGCTTGTTTTTTGCGAAAAAGGAGGAAAAACCATGATCGAATACGAAGGCCGCGTATTCCGGCCGCCTTCTGAGGCATATAGCCTGATCGTACAGGTGACGATCGGCTGCAGCCACAACAAGTGCACGTTCTGCGATATGTATAAGGAAAAACGCTTCCGCGTGCGCAAGATCGAGGATGTCAAGCACGATTTCGACGTCGCCCGGCGCATGTACCCCAATGTCCGCCGCATTTTTCTGGCGGACGGCGACGCGCTCATGTGCCGCGCCGAGCACATGGCGGAGATCCTGCGCTATATCCGGCAGGTATTCCCGGAGTGCGAGCGCGTCACGAGTTACGGCTCGCCCGCGTCCATCCTGGTCAAAACGCAGGAAGAGTTGAACCTGCTGCACGAACTGGGGCTCGAGATGATTTACCTCGGGCTGGAGTCCGGCTCGGACGAGGTGCTGCGCCGCGTCAACAAGGGCGAGACCGCAGATGAGATCGTGCGCGCCGGCCTGATGGTCAAGACCGCGGGCATGAAGCTGTCGGTCACCTGCATCGCAGGCCTTGGTTCGCTTGAACTTTCCGAGGAGCACGCGGTTAAGACCGCCGAGGCGCTCTCGCGCATGAAGCCCGAGTATATCGGCCTGCTGACGCTGCTCTTTGAGCTGGAGACCCCGCTCATGCGCGACTGGCAGGAAGGCCGCTTCTATCTGATGAACCCGATCGAGATCGCGCACGAGACGCTCATTCTGCTCGAACATATCGACGCAGAGGGCAGCGTGTTCCGCGCGAACCACGCCTCGAATTATGTGAACCTTGCCGGTACGCTCAACCGTGACCGTGAGGCGATGTGCCAGCGGCTGCGGCAGGCGCTGGAAGGAAAAATCCAGTTCCGGAACGAAGCGTTTCGGGCAAGATAACTAAAAAATGTGGATAAAACTGGGCGAAATAGCGAAAAAACAAAGAAAATGTGTTGATTTCGTTACAATTTTATAAAAAACGAGACAGCGCCGCAGAAGTGTGCTATAATAACAACGTTCGGGGTCTGGTGAGGCTCCAGGTGTTAAGGAGTTGTTAAGATTATCGTTGCGTTCCATTTGGAGGTTTGCTGATGGATTCCGTTTCCCATATTCGTGTTGCTAACCTGTTGCTGGACTATGTTGAGCAGACCTGCGGCGTTACCTTTGACCAGAGCGGTTTTGTTTATGGCAATCTCAAGCCTGACCTGACCGGTACATATCTGACCAAGCGGCACAACCCGTCCATTATGATGGATGAGGTGATGGAAAAAATCCGTGCGTTCACCGGCAAGTATACGATCGGCCCGGTCAACGGCCGCGAGCTGTCGGTCGATTTGGGCGAGATCTGCCACTATATCACCGACTTTTTCACCTATCCGCATAACGACGATATCTATGACCGCAGCCTGTTTGCGCATTATGTTTATGAAAAGCGCGTAGCGCTGGTCATCCGCCGCCGGATGACGGAATCCCGCTTTGAGCAGTGGGTCAGCCCGATCATCCCGCCGATGTCGGTCGACGCGCTCATCAACCGCATCGGTACGATGCACCATACCTACCGTGCGCCGGGCCGCCGTCATGGCATCAATGATGATCTGATCAATATTTGCCGCGCGACCGCGCTGGTTGTGCTGTCGATCATCAACATCGTTTACGAGCGGGTCGAGGTGCCTGCTGCGGTCATCGCATAACAGCATAGCGACAATGAAAAACGGTGCAGCTTTCGCTGCGCCGCTTTTTTATTTCAGCACGCCCTGCGCCATATCCCGGAAGATGCCGGGCGTTTGGCTTAGTTCGTCGTAAGTGCCGCGCTGCACGATGCGCCCGTCCTCCATCACGAGGATTTCGTCGCAGTTGCGCAGTGTGGTCAGCCGGTGCGCGATCGAGATGACTGTCGTGCCGTAGTCGCGTATCATGCGCTCGATCTCGGCCTGCACATGCTTTTCCGAGGTGTTGTCCAGCGCCGAGGTCGCCTCATCGAGGATGAGTACCCGCGGCTTTTTCAGGAAAATGCGTGCCAGCGCGATGCGCTGCCGCTGCCCGCCGGACAGGTTGGCGCCGCCCTCGGACAGCATGGTATCATAGCCCAGCTGCATGGCCTCGATATCGGAAGCAATGTTGGCCTTGCGCGCGGCTTCGCGCACCTCGTCCAGCGTTACCTCGCGGTGCAGGCCGTAACAGATGTTGTGGTATATCGTGTCCGCGATCAAAAAAGGCGTCTGCGGGACGAGCGCGACATGCTCGGCCAGCGTCGCGCGAGACAGCAGCTCGAGCGGTGCGCCGCCGATGCGTACCTCGCCCTCGGCCAACTCAAGCCGGTCGAGCACCTTGATCAGCGAGGATTTGCCGCAGCCGCTCGGCCCGGCGATGCCGATGAACCGCCCTGCCGGGATGGTCAGGTCGATGTCCTGCAAGATGAGCCGGTCGGGCTTTTCTGGATAGCTGAAGCGCACGCCGCATACCTGCACGCCGTTGGAAGCCGGACGCGCGTCCGATGTGGCCAGCGGCACCTGATAGGAAAAATCGAGCGGCAGCTCGACCATGCGGAAATAGTCGTCCGCCAGCACGACGCACTCGGAAAACTCATCAAGGATGCGGTGCAGCTCGCGCAGCGGGCCGGTCAGCTGGGTAAAGCATAGGTAGGCGGTCAGCACAGTGCCGACCGTGATCACGCCGTTCGCCGCGAGCAGCACGGACAGCCCGATCACCAGCACGCTGAAAAACGCTTCGTTGACGAATTTCAGGCAGTCGTACATCGCCATCGCCTTATGATGGCGCATTTCACGGCGGCGCAGCTGCTCGGAGCGCTCCCCGATGCGGTCGCTCTCGGTCTGCGCGCTGTCGAGCGCGCGGATGGTCTCGATGCCGCCGAGCAGCTCGACCATCGTGCCGTCCATATCGGCCTTGGTCTCCATCAGCTCGACGCGGATGCCCTTCTGCGTGCTGATCTGGCGCAGCACGATGAACGTGCCGACCGGGATGACTAAGATGACCAGCGCGGCAACCGGCGCGGGCAGCTGCATGAAAATGGTCACGATCGCGGCGACGCCGGTCGTGACGGCGGGGGCGAAGTCCATGAACAGCAGCTTGATCAGCTTGACCGTGCCCTCCAGACTGCGGTTGAGCCGCCCGTGGATGTTGCCAGTCATGTGGCTGCGGAAATAAGACAGCGGCGCGTGCAGCAGCGAATCGGTCGCGCGGCCGCGCGCGCTTTTCTCGGCCTGCGTGGCCGTGTCCTCGACCATCAGCCGCCGCACGACCTTGATGACCTCGCCAGCCACATTGACCACAAGGATCACCAGAAGGATCGGCACGACCGACAGGAAATCCGCGCGGCCGCCGGTCAGCACGTGGTCGGTCAGGTAGCCGACAGCGAGCGGCGTGAGCTGGCTGAGCGCTGCGGATACGGCCAGAATGACCGCGATCCATAAAAACCGCCGCTTGTGCCGCTTATCCAGCAGCCCGAAAATATTTTTGACGATCTGTTTACCGCGTCCGCCTGCCCGCATGTCACGCTGCCCCTTTCCGACTGGATGCCTCTATTTTACCATATCCGCACGGCAAAGAGAACCCATGTCAGGCAGGGGCTTTTTTCGCGGCGGAACTGTGCTATAATAGGGTATCAGCAATACCGTGCCGCACATTGCGGCACAGGCAGGAGGAATCATGAAAAAGGTTACGATCTATACCGACGGCGCGTGCTCGGGCAATCCGGGGCCGGGCGGTTGGGGCGCGATTTTGCAATATGGCGCACACGAAAAGGAGCTTTCCGGCAGCGAGCCGTCGACCACGAACAACCGCATGGAGCTGCTGGGCGTGATCACCGCGCTCGAGATGCTGACCGAGCCGTGCACGGTCGACCTGTATTCGGACAGCAAGTACGTTGTCGATGGCATCACTAAGGGCTGGGCGAAAAGCTGGCGCGCCAAGGGCTGGGTCAAGAGCGACAAGAAGCCCGCCAAAAACCCGGAGCTGTGGGGGCGGCTGCTCGATCTGCTGGACAAGCATCAGGTCAGCTTCCACTGGGTCAAGGGGCACGCGGACAATCCGTACAACAACCGCTGCGACGCGCTCGCGGTCGCGGCCTACCAGCAGTATAAGTAAGGAGGGGCGCGCGATGGAGCGTCTGCGCCGCGTGCGCACCGGCACGCTGGTTTTCTATTATCTGTTCACGCTGGGCGCGGCGGCGTACCGCCTGCTGCGCGAGCCGGGCGCGTATAACGCGCTGCTTGCACTCGCGGCGTTTGCGCTGCCGGTCGTACCGGCAATCCTTTGGCGTGTGTGCCGGCTGCGGCCGGTGCTGCTGGCCGAGCTGGTGTTCGACTGGTTCGTGTTCGCGGCCGTGCCGTTTGCCAGCCTGTTCGGCGCGTATGATCTGATCCCGTACTGGGATAAGATCCTGCATTTCCTGTCCGGTTTCCTGTTTGCCGCGCTGGGCACGACCGTGTATTTTGCCAAAAAGCCCGGTCATGCGCTCGATCCGGCGGATGCTTTCAACGCCGCGCTTTACACTTGGATGTTCGCGATGATGAGCGCGGTGCTGTGGGAGATCTGGGAATACCTTGTGTCTTTCTCGGGGGCAGACCCGCAGCAGGTCGCTGTGACCGGGGTGGGCGATACGATGGGCGATATCATCGTCTGCACGGTCGGCGGGCTGATGACCGCCGTGTCGTGCTGGAAGTATCTGCGGCGCGCGGGCAAGGGGCATACCGGCCTGATGATGCGCCTGTTTGAGGCGGTTTACCGCGAAAATATACAGGAGCGCTCGTAAAAATGAAAAAATGCCCCGTCCGGCAGGCTTGCCGGACGGGGCATGGTCGTTTTGCAGCGTTTACGCGCCGCGGCGGGCAGAGCCCACGCGCGCGCGGCCGTTCTGACGGACGGCATCCGCGCTCATCTTGACCAGAGATTCAATATAGCTATTCATCTGAAAAGCATCCTTTCTGTCAGGAGTTTATCCGAAATGCGCGCGGGAAATCAATCGCGCGGGGCATTGCTGTGCGAAACCGAACCGCCGTAAGTGCGGAGCAGACCGCGGACATAGCTGCTGTTCTGCATCGTGGATTCGCTCATGTGGATGATTGCCTTTGCAAACTTGTTCATATTGCGGCCTTCTTTCTTCTATGATTTGACTATATTATACCGCGTGAACTTATGCAAAACAATGGGTCGAACAAACAAAACGCACAAAACATGATTTATAAATTTGTGCAATAAATACATAAAACGGCGAATGTTTCAGAAGGACAAGCACAGTGAACAGGCGGACGCTCAAACCAGCCCGCACTGGACAGCCGCGAGCGCGGCCTCGGTTGTGCGGGAGCCAAGCGAAACCGCGCCCAGCGCTTCGGCGCGCCGGCCTACGGCGTAGCGGTGCAGGTCGACCCCACCTGCCGGGCATTGGCTGGTGATATACACGCGCGCACCGCTGGCAATCAGATCGCGCACCGCGTCCTCCAGCCGAGAGGGCAGGCCGCCCGCGCCGAAGGCCTCCACAATAACCTTGGGATAGCCGTGCAACGCGGCGAAAAAGGTCGGGTCGAGGTCGGGCGTCAGCTTGACCAGCAGCACATGCGGGTCGATGGCATCGGGCGCGGATGCAGCGGGCGGTGCTGCGGGCACATCCCAGCGCACTTTGCCGTCTGCGCCGACAAAGCCGAGCGGCGGCGCGCCCGCGGACACAAACGCATCGACCGCATGCGAATCGAACTTGCAGACCCGGTCGCCTGCGAGGATTTTGCCGTTTAGCACGACGGTGACACCCGTGCGGCCGTCCGCCGCCACGCGGGCGGCGTCGAGCAGGTTGCGCGGCGCATCCGAGCCCGGTGCGCCCATGGGCAGCATCGAACCGGTCAGCACGACCGGCTTGGTAAGGTCGGCAAGCAGGTAAAACAGCAGCGCGGCGGTATAGGATAAGGTATCCGTGCCGTGGGCGAGGAGGAAGCCGTCGTAGCGATCCTGTGCGTCCCGCACTGCCCGCGCCATGGCCAGCCGGTCGGCGGCGGTCAGGTCGGTCGAGTCAAGCTGCATCAGGTCGCGCACGTCGACTGTGCAGAAATCGCGCAGTTCGGGCACAAAGTCCAGCAGCGCTGCGCCGTCCAGCGCGGGCGACAGCCCGTTTTCCGTTTCGCGGCAGGCGATCGTCCCACCGGTGGCGATGAGAAGCAGTTTTTTCATGGGAAGGGTCTCCTTTCGCGCTGAAAAGCGCGCATCAGATAGAAAATGGCCGCAAAGCGGCCATTTTCATCAAACGCCCAGCTTGGCCGGGCGTTTGATACGAGAGCTGCGCAAAGTTTCGCTTGTCGGAACTTTGCGCAGCTTGGACCGCATCCGCGGCACAGCCGCGGTGCGTCCTATTCGATCGAACCTGTACGGTTCGATTGAATTTACTTATAGCTTTCCGCCAAAATTTCGATAATATCCTCGCGCGTGAGCGGCCGCGGATCGACACGGAACAGCGCGCCCATGGTTTCCATGGCGTTGTCCGCGTATTTGCCGAGGTCATCCATCTGCACGCCGTAGCCGGACAGGCGCAGCTCGTGCGCATTGCAGCGCTTCTGCAGGTCGGCCAGCGCCGCGATGAAGTCCTCCGGCTTCTGCGCGTCCGTTTTGCCGAGCGCACGGGCGATGGCGACCAGCTTGTCGCCCGAGGATTCGAAAAAGCGGCTCCAATATGCCTTGGAAATCATAATCAGGCCGGCGCCGTGCGGCAGCGACGGATGAAACGCGCTCAGCGCGTGCTCGATGGCGTGCTCGCCCGTGCAGCTGGACAGCGTTTCGACAAAGCCCGCCAGCGTGTTCGCCAGCGCAACATCCGCGCGCGCCTGCTTGTTGCCGCCGTCGTGTACGGCGGTTGCGAGCGAGCGGCCGATCAGCTCAATCGATTTGAGCGAGAACATTTCGCTGATGGGCGAAGCGCAGGTTGCAATATAACCCTCTGCCGCGTGGAAAAACGCGTCGAAGCCCTGATAGGCGGTCAGGTGCGGCGGGACGGTCATCATAAAGTCGGGGTCGACAATCGAGATCGTTGGGAAGCACTTTTCACCGCCGCCGCCGATCTTTTCCTCACCGTTGGTGATGACGGTGAACGGGTCGGCCTCGGTGCCGGTGCCCGCAGTAGTCGGGATGGCGACGATCGGCAGGCCGTCGTTTGCAATACGCTTGCCGCCGCCGGTGCCGCCGTGGATGTAATCCCACCAGTCGCCGTCGTTGGTCGCCATGATCGCAACGGCTTTGGCGGTATCGATCGACGAGCCGCCGCCGAGGCCGACGACGAACGACACGCCCTCCGCGCGGCACAGCGCCGCACATTCGCGCACGCCCTCGATGGTCGGGTTGGGCTGTACTTTATTATATACGATGGTCTCATGCCCGGCCTCGGCCAGCGCATCCTGCACCTTGGCAACGTAGCCCAGGCGGGTGGTCGAGGTGCCGCCGGTGACGATCAGGCCGCGTCCCTTGGGCAGGCGGGCGCGCGCCAGCTTTTTCACCGAGCCGGGGCCGAAAAACAGGCGGGTAGGCAGATAAAAACCGAAGTTGTCCATTTTCAGATGTCCTCCTTTGAAAAAAGGGGGTCGAACCGACCCCCTGTGACAGCGATGTATGTCCTTTCTGTGCGCCGGGCGTATAACGCACCCAACAATACTATTATATCAAATTGCAGACACCTTGAAAAGAGGGGAAAACGCTGAAAGATTGGGATTTCTTTCGTGCAATTTACCCATCAAAAAACATAAAATAACACTTGACCTTGTGCACTATTGATGATATTATAGTTTCACAGAAAAGATAAGGGCAAACACCAAGGGAAGTAAAGCAGGGGCTTTACAAAAAGGCGAAAACCCATTCTGATCTGCAAGGGACTGGCGTAAGGCCAAATCAATCCGTAGTAAGGGGTGAGTCCAATGGTAACAGAAGAAGCATCCTACTGGTTCGCGGGACTCGCCGCGACGCTGTAACCGAAACGATCAAGGTGATAGCTATAAAAAAGAGCGAGTTCCACATCGAAATTACGAACCGCCTGAAAAGCGCGATCGGCTTCTGACGAAGTAAGGAACGGCACCTTTGGGGAAGCTATCCTCGTGAATACCATCCGTGAATCATACTTGAATGCAAGCGGATCGAGGCAGCAGGAAAGCAAGGTTCGAGCATGAAAGAACCATGAACAGATGCGTCGGCGAATGAAAAATATCCGTAACGATATCTGCACAATGCCAAAAATAGTGCGCGTCCAATGGCCGATGGGCATACTGATGAGTATGGCGCCGCAAAAGCGAATCAGAGCACAAGACAGAGATGATATCAAAACTTGCTGAAAGTGGTTCGGGCCGTGCAGAACAGAATCGAACGATCACCCGCCGAGCAAGAGACGCATCACAAATTCATATAGAGTTCCCGAATGTAAGAAAGGTAACCATTGGATATGTCCATTACCATAAGAACCGCAGTCGGGCGACTCCCGTGAACGTAGGATAAGGAAATCCCTTTTAGAAAAGGGAAAACGCATTAACTCAAAAGCAAATCCTATTTTTGCAAATTCCGTTCCGGCGCAAACAAGGCACCTCCAAAATCTTTGCCGGAGCATGTTGGACCGGATGGTTTGATTCCGGAAAAATGCTGTAAAAGCCAGAGAAAAATCCGAAATAGAGTGATCCCATACCAGTGCTTCGCTGACCGGTGTCTGCTTTCTTCCAACGAGCATGACCGCACTATTTCCGCCGGGAAAGCGAATATATTGTACAGGAAAACATATCGGAAAAAGCACTTTGGCGCAGACCCAAAACCCCTTTGGAAAACCAAAGCAGCTTTGGGAAGCCCATAACTTTGGAAACCAATAACCTTGGGAAACCGAAAAACTTTGGCAGCCAAAGAACGGGATGGAAAAGCAGCATCTGGGATTGAAAAAAGCAAGACGGATAGCTTCATAAATTGCATGACGGATGGAGAGCAGTCGGATCTTTTCATTACAAATGGCAAATGCTATGACGTAAAGGGCGGAAAGTGGATTGTGAAACAGCCGTATGTGCAGAAAACAAAAGCAGCAGGTAAAAAACCTTGCTGAGAAAAGGATGAATATGGAATACTGGAAGTAAAAGGCCTCGTCGGGTGACGGGGCCTTTGTTGTTGCCTAAAGCACGATATGCACTTTATCTGCGTAGGTTTTCCCGTTTGTGATGCGGCTTATTGTGTGGCATTGTCGCTGGGGCGCGCGCTGGCTGCATCTTTCGTATCCGGCGCAGCGGCGCGGCGCGCTGCGATCATGTCATAAAGCGCTTCGAGAGCGTCGGACAGCGTGCCAACACCGTCGATCAGGCCGAGGTCGACCGCCTGCCGTCCGGAGATCACCGTGCCGACATCCGCAGTTAGCTGCCCGGTTTCGCGCATCAGCTGCTGCAGGCGTGCCGCCGTGATGCGTGAATGTGCAGTGATGAAGTCGACGATACGCTCCTGGATGCGCGCGAGATATTCAAACGCCTGCGGTACGGCAATAATTGTCCCGTTCATGCGCACGGGATGGATGGTCATGGCGGCAGAGGCTGCGATAAAGCTCTTTTTGGCCGCAACAGCGAGCGGCACGCCGATCGAGTGTCCGCCGCCCAGCACGAGCGAGACGGTCGGCTTGGTCATGCCCGCGATCAGCTCGGCGATCGCAAGCCCGGCTTCCACGTCGCCGCCGACCGTGTTGAGCAGCACGAGCAGCCCGTCGATCTCCTCGTCCTGCTCAACTGCGGTGATCTGCGGGATCAGGTGCTCGTATTTTGTGGTTTTGTTCTGCGCGGGCAGTTCCATGTGCCCCTCGATCTGGCCGACGATCGTGATGCAGTGTATTGTGCCGCGTGTGGTGCGGGATGTGATCGAACCGGTCTCGGCAATGCTGCTGTCTGCGGGCGCCGGGATGATGGAAAGTTCTTCGGACATAGCGTCCCCTCCTGTGCAAAAATTCACCTGTTTCAGTTTGCCGCAAGGGGCGCCGGATTATCCCCTGCTGCGCTTTCCACAGGGGATATTACAATGCGTAAACTGTTTTTCCGCGGCGCTCTGCCGCTTTGCGGGGTCAATTACTGAAAGTTATCCACTTTGTACACAAGGTTATCCCCAGATAGGCTGTGGAAAGATCTGTGCAAAAAGTGGATTTTTTGCAGTCCGCCCGTTATATGCACATGGAAAGCGCAAAACGGAAAACAGTGCTTGCCGTATTAGGCGAAATTTGTTACAATACTATATATACGTTTGGCAAACCACAATGATGGAGTGATATAAAAATGGGCAATCCGATCGTAACGATTGAAATGGAACAGGGCGGTGTGATCCGCGCAGAGCTGTACCCCGAAGTCGCGCCCAATACCGTGCGCAACTTTATTTCCCTGATCCAGAAGGGTTTTTATAACGGCACGATTTTCCACCGCGTTATTCCGGGCTTTATGATCCAGGGCGGCGACCCGGAAGGCACTGGCATGGGCGGCCCGGGCTATGAGATCCGCGGCGAATTTACCTCGAATGGCTTCCAGAACGACCTGAACCACACCCGCGGTGTGCTTTCCATGGCGCGTACGCAGGTGCCGGATTCCGCCGGCAGCCAGTTCTTCATCATGACTGAGGATTCCCCGCATCTGGACGGCGAATACGCATCCTTCGGCATGGTTATCGAGGGCATGGATGTGGTCGATGAAATTGTTAACACCCCGCGCGACTGGCACGACCGTCCCCGTAAGGAGCAGAAAATGAAAACCGTCACCGTCGATACGATGGGTGTGGAGTACGAGCAGCCTGAGACCCTGTAAACAGAAAGAGGGGAACGGTATTGTATTATACCAACAAGGAGACCTTTGTCCTGTCTTCGGTCGGTTGCATGGACACCGAGCCGGACGGGCTGGAGTCGATCCTCGCCGGCAATGAGGAGGGCGCGAAAGGCTGCTGCCTGTCGGTTGATATGACTGCGGACGGCATTGCCGTGCTTTCATCCGTCGGATATTGCGTGGCGGCTGACGGTACGCAGATGAGCATTGCCGATTACAGTTATAATGAACTGCATTTGGCTGCGCCGCAGCTGATTCCAGCCGGACAGGCGATTGAGCTGGCGCGTACCTGTCAGGCGAAAATTGCTATTACCGTACATAACCAGACGCTGCTGCCGCAGCTGCGTATGACGCTGCGCCATGCGAACTATCTGGATGATACGATTTTTGTCGGTCTGGGATTGGTCGAAGCCGCGCGTATTGCGGTTGCGAACCCTGACCTGCATATCATGGGCGAGCTGCCTGCGCTGCCGGATAATATCGACGCGCTGGTGCGTGCTGCGCAGACCACTGGTCTGTTTGGCCTGCGTGCTGCCCCCGGCGACTTGACGCCGAAGCTCATCCTTGCCTGCAAGCAGGCGGGGCTGTTTACGATGAGCCTGCCGACCAATAATGAGCGCACGCTTGCCGGGCTGATCCACCGTGGGGTCAATTTTATCGAGACCGCGCGGCCGGACATCACCGCCATGCTGCTGCCTGCGGGCGAGTCCGAGCCACATCAGATCCCGATGATGCGATACTAAGCGGCTTCGACCGAATCACACGGATTCGATCGAGAGGACGCACCGCGCAGCGACGCGGATGCGTCCAAAGCTATGCAAAGTTCCGACGTGCTTTGCGCGCGAAACTTCGCTTCGCACCTGTATCAAAGCCGAGGCACATGTCCTCGGCTTTGATGAAAAGAACCGCCATTCGGCGGTTCTTATTTGCTTTATGCATATTTTGCGATGCGAACGCAGGGGGGATGATAAATGCAATATGTCACACGGCTGCTGCGCGTGCTGATCGTGTCCTGCTTGGCAAATTATCTGCTGGTGTGCACCGCAGTAGTGCCGCTGTCCGGCCTGTCGGCGGGCATCGTGCTGCTCGCGCTGCTGGTGGGCTATCTGGTCATAAATATCCGGCCATGCCGCGCACCGGGCGCAACGCGCCGTCTGCGCACGCTGCGCGGCGGCTATGAGCTGTTGATGGTGGCGGTTTGGTCGATCGTTGCGACCGGCGTGCTGTGGCTCTGGCTGTATAGCGCTGACCGGCTGGCCGGCCGCATGCCGGGGCTGCCCGCATGGGTGCCCGTCGTGATCGACCTGCTGATCTGGCTGGTTGTGATGGGGCCGCTGGTGCTGAACGGCTTTCTCCGTGTGCTGATTACCTGCAAGCGGCTGCGGATCGTCTGGCGTATGCTGCTGCTGTGCTGTTGGTGGGTGCCGGTATTCAATCTGTACCTGTTTTACCGCGTGCTGCGTGCCGCGCGCAGCGAATATTACTTCGATCTGGGGCGGCTCGAGCGCGAATCCGTTCACGCCGAAAACGAGGACTGCCGCACGAAATACCCGATCCTGTTGGTGCACGGCATCTTCTTTCGTGACTGGCAGCTTGTCAACTACTGGGGGCGTATCCCACAGGCGCTGCAAAAATGCGGCGCGCGGCTCTACTACGGCGGGCAGCAATCCGCCGCACCTGTTGCGGTGTCGGCGGCCGAACTGAAGGCGCGTGTTGAGACCGTGCTGGCCGAGACCGGCGCGGAAAAGCTCAACCTGATTGCGCACTCCAAGGGCGGGCTGGACAGCCGTTATGCGATCGCGCGGCTGGGGCTTGCACCCTATGTTGCTTCGCTGACCACCATCAACACCCCGCACCGGGGCTGCGTGTTTGCGCAGCATCTGCTGAAAACGCTGCCAAAGGGCGTGCTCGGTTGGATGGAACGCAAATATAATGCGGTTTTCCATGCGCTCGGCGATGAAAAACCGGATTTTCTCGGCGGTGTGCGCGACCTTGCAGCCGACGCTTGCGCCGCGTTCAATGAGCAGACACCCGACGCGGACGGCGTATACTACCAGAGTGTGATGAGCACGATGCGCAGCCCGAAAAGCGCGGGATTCCCGCTCAACCTGACCTGGCGGCTGGTCAACCGCTATGACAGGCAGGAGAACGACGGTCTGGTCACGCGCAGTTCGGCAGAATGGGGGCATTTTCTCGGCAACCTGACCGTGCCGGGCCGTCGCGGCATCTCGCATGGCGATGTGATCGACCTGATGCGCGAGGACATCGCGGGCTTTGATGTGCGCGAGTTCTATATTGGACTGGTGCGCGGCCTCAAGGAACGCGGATTTTAACACAGGCCATTCCCAAAAAAGAGCCGCAGGTATGCGGCTCTTTTCTATTCTGCACATGAATGTGTCCCCGAACAGGACGCAGCACGGTGCTTTTGGGGTTTTCTGCCACGCAAAAACGTGGTATAATAATTCTGATTATCAAAAGATCGAAAGGAGCCGCCGACGTGGCTGACATTTCTGTTCAAAATCTGACAAAATACTTCGGCGACAAGCTGATTTTACAGGATATTTCCTTTGACGTGCAGCCCGGGGAGAAGGTGGCGATTCTCGGCGCGAATGGCGCGGGCAAAACGACGCTCTTAAACATCCTGACCGGCCGCCTGCCTTATGACGGCGGGCATGTGTCCTTTGGGCAGGGCAAAACCGCGGGCGTGATCGACCAGATGCCGGATTTCCCGCCGGATGCTACGGTTGAGGACGTGCTGCGCCTTGCGTTCCGCGAGTCGGATGAGGTCGCCGCCGCGATGGATGCGCTGACCGACGAGATGACCCGCCGCCCGGACGACGCGTCCCTGCTCAAACGGTACGCGCAGCTCGAGACCCGGCTGGAAATCCTCGGCGGCTATAACCGCGACTATGAGATCGACCGCGTGTGCAACGGTCTGGAAATTCCGCAGGATATGCGCACGCAGAAGTTCGCGCTGCTCTCGGGCGGCGAAATGACGCGCATCAATCTTGCACGCATCATCCTCGAGCAGACCGACATTCTGCTGCTGGACGAGCCGACCAACCACCTCGACATGCAGGCGGTCGACTGGCTGGGTGAGTATCTCGAAGCATACCGCGGCACCGTTCTCATCATTTCGCACGACCGCTGGTTTATTGACCAGTGCTGCGACCGCGTGATCGAAATTCACGACTGCACCTGCGATTTTTATAACGGCAACTATTCGTATTACGCGGTCGAGCGTGAGCGCCGCCGCGAGGAACAGCTCAAACACCACGAGCATGAATTGGCCGAAAAGAAGCGTCTCGAAGCGACTGCCCGCATGATGCACGAGCACGGCACCGAGCACCTTGCCAAGCGCGCGGCCTCGATTGAGAAGCGCATCGCGCGCATGAAGGTCACCGACCGCCCCAAGACCGACAAAAAGATGACCGTCACCTTTGGTGACCCGAACTACGAGACCGAGGAGGTCTTGAAGGTACGGGATATTACAAAGAGTTATGATGGGCGGGAAATATTATATGATATCAGCTTCAACATCCGCAACCGCGAGCGCGTTGCGCTGCTTGGTGCGAACGGCGCGGGCAAAACCACGCTGCTCAAAATCCTGCTGGGTGAGGAAACGCCGGATAACGGCGTCATTCGTAAGGGTGTGGGGCTAAAACCTGCCTATCTGCCGCAGCAGGTGCATTTCGCCAACCCGCATCGCAATCTGATCGACACGCTGATCTATGACAAGAATGTGTCCATGCAGGTGGCGCGCAACCGGCTCGGCTCGTTCCAGTTCACAGGCGAACAGCAGATGAAAACCGTGGAAATGCTGTCCGGCGGTGAAAAAAGCCGTTTGCGGCTGTGCGAGCTGATGTATGACCCCTTAAACTTCCTCATCCTCGACGAGCCGACCAACCACCTCGACCTTGCCAGCCGCGAATGGATCGAGGAAGCGGTTGAGGCGTTCGACGGCACGCTGCTGTTTGTTTCGCATGACCGTTACTTCGTTGAGCGGTTCGCGACCCGCGTGCTGTATCTGGAAGATGGCCACCTGATCGACTTTATCGGCTCCTACTCGGACTTTTTGGCATACCGTGAAAAAGGGCAGATACCCGACCAGCCGACGCCGGTGTCCGTGCCAAAGCGTAAAAAGCCCGATGTCCCGACGCTGGACGATGTGCCTCGTCCGCTGGAGAAGCCGAAACGCACCGGCGGCACGAAAAATTTGCAGAAGCAGCTGAACACCTTGGAGCGCGAAATCTCCCAGCTGGAGCAGCAGTCGGCTGACCTTGAACAGCAGATGATCGATGCTTCATCCGATTCGGCGCGGCTTTTGGAGCTGATGACCGAAAAGGAAACGTGCGACGAGTCGCTTGCCGCCAAGATGGACGAGTGGGAAGCCATTGCGGCCGAGTTGGAGGAATTGCAGCAATGACCGAACGCAAATTCTGGCTCGCGCTCGCGGCGGTGTTCGCCGTGGGCGGCGTGATACAGCTGCCGTGGGCGCCGTCGCGCTTCGGCGCGGCCTTTTTCCTTGCGCTTGCCGTCGGCTGCGCGGGGATGTGGCTGATGCTGCGGCTGCGGGAGAAATCCCATGCCTGCCGCGTGCTGGTGGTCGTCGGGCGCGTGCTGTTTGCGCTGTTTGTCGTGTCGTTCGCCGCGATTCAGCTTTTTGTGATTCAGGTTGGCATGCGAACGCATGATGCTGACACGCACGCGGACTATTATATCGTGCTCGGTGCGCTGGTCAATCCGGACGGACAGCCGTCCGCGGCGCTGGCCGCGCGGTGCGACACCGCCGCCGATCTGCTGGCAGCCAACCCGGACAGCAAAGCCGTACTATGCGGCGGGCAGGGCGGCAACGAGCCTTGCACCGAAGCGGATTCCATGTACGCTTATCTGACCGAGCAAAAGGGCGTCGATCCCGCGCGGCTGCTGCGCGAGGATCAGTCCACCAACACGATTGAAAATCTGGCAAATGCACGCGCGCTGATCGAAACCGCCGAGGCGCGCGACCATGAGAGTTATACTGCGGCGGTCGTCACGAGCGACTACCATCTGGCGCGCGCTAAGGTACTGCTGCGCCGCGCGGGTTATGAAGAGGGCTTGGGCGTACCTGCGCCTACGCCGTATCCCGCGCAGTGGGTTGCTGTGCGCTGCCGCGAATACTGCTCGATCCTCGGGCTGATGCTGACCGGCCGTTGGACGGTCTGAGGGGAAGGAGAAACACATGTTTGAAAAAGTGAAAGGCTTGTGCCAGCGCATGGACGAGTTGGAAGCCCGTCTGTCTGAGCCGGGGCTGTACGACGACCCCGACCGCGCGGCCAAGCTCTTAAAGGAGCGCAACGAGCTCGAGCCGATCGTCACGACCTACCGCGCCTATGAGCAGGCGCAGCAGACGATCGCGGACGCGACCGAAATGCTGTCCGATCCGGACATGAAGGAGCTGGCGCAGGAGGAACTGCACGGGGCCAAGGTCGACGTAGCGCGGCTGGAGGATGAACTGAAAATTCTGCTGCTGCCCAAAGACCCGAACGACGACAAGAACATCTTTGTCGAAATCCGCGGTGGCGCGGGCGGCGAGGAAAGCGCGCTGTTCGCGGCTGACCTGTACCGCATGTACACGATGTATGCGGACAAACGCGGCTGGCAGACCGAAGTGATGAGCGTGTCCGAGACCGAACTGGGCGGTTATAAGGAAATCGTGTTCCGCGTGGCAGGCGACAAGGTGTATTCGCGGCTCAAGTTTGAGAGCGGCGTCCACCGCGTCCAGCGCGTGCCTGCGACCGAGAGCCAAGGCCGTGTCCACACCTCGACTACGACGGTCGCGGTGCTGCCCGAAGCCGAGGAAGTCGACTTTTACCTCGACCCGAACGACCTACGCATTGACACCTTCCGTTCATCAGGCGCGGGCGGCCAGCATATCAATAAAAC